>Ga0105055_10000207_pt1 | contig 83227 bp, 83 predicted proteins | sample BON03_FD_78090 | JGI IMG/M metagenome (GOLD analysis project Ga0105055, IMG submission 78090) | Freshwater microbial communities from Lake Bonney liftoff mats and glacier meltwater in Antarctica - BON-03 | ecosystem: Environmental > Aquatic > Freshwater > Ice > Glacier meltwater | place: Lake... | reverse complement strand
GCGCGTCGACGGGGAGGTCCCAGCCGACCCGTCGCCACACCTTCGAAAACGGGGTGAACACCGCATACGGCGTGCCGTCGTCCTTGGTGGCGTTGCCAGGGGCGACTGCATACGGCGACCCGACACCCTTGAGATGGCGGCCGTCGCGCTCCAGCGCAGCCTTCACGGCGCCATCGCGACGGCGCCCGTACGGCGCGTAGTCGCGGGCCACGAACACGGTGTCGGCGCCCACCTCGGTGGCCAGCGCCGGGATCACGGCGGTGGGGTCGCCGTGGCGGATCACCAATCGGGCGCCGCTGTGCTCCCGGATCGATGCATCGAGCGATCGGAGCGCGTCGTGAAGGTAGGCCAGCCGGGGTGCTCCGGACGAGGCGAACGTGGGGTCGACCACGAAGACCGGAACGACTTCGGCCCCGTCGACACCGGCGGCGAGCAACGCCGGATTGTCGGCGAGGCGCAGATCGCGCCGGAACCACATGATCGATCGACGAGCGTTCACCACCACTGCGTTGTACCCCGAGAATTCGTTCGACACTCGATCGGACTTCGAAGAGTTCGCTGTGGGTCGACCGTCGGGAACCTGCCTCAGTGTTGGTGGCTGGGACAGAAGTAGGTGGTGCGGCCGCCGACCTGGACGCGTTGGATCTCGACGTTGCAGCGCGGGCAGCGTCCACCGCTCTCGCGTGCTCCACTCTGGATCAGCGCACCTTGGTGTGATCCGTTGCGTTCGAGCACCCGCTTGCGGGTTCGGCGCAGGCCGGTCCACAGTGCGCTGAGCTCGTCGTCGTCGAGATCCGAAGCTGCTCGGCGCGGGTCGACCCCGGCCTCGTAGAAGATCTCGTCGGCGATCAGGTTGCCGATCCCGGCTATGCGGTGCTGGTCCATCAGCGCTGTCTTCACCGCTCGACTCGTTCGACACAGCAGGTCGATCAATTGCGCCTTCGTCAGCGCCATCACATCGACACCGAGAATCGATTCGTCGATGTCGACCTCCAGGGTCGCCAGGCGGAGCTGATCCTCCAGTTCGACGATCTTGCCGCCGACAACCAGTCGCAATCGCACGTGCTCCGGTTTCGGCTGACGGTCACGCCACCCGCCGCTGGCGAGGGCGACTCGGCCGTCGAGCGACAGCCACCCCCGCAATCCGAACGTGAGCGATGCGGTGTGGACGCCGGAGAGGTCGAGGAACAGCACCTTGCCGACGCGCCGAGTGCGCTCGATCGTGGTGCCGCCGACCACGCCGTGCACGAACGCCGGCTCGCTGCGCCGCAGGATCCGGTCGTCGATCACGTCGATCGCGTCGATGCACGCGCCGACCAACGGTTCGACCGTGCGGCGGTACGCCTCGACCTCGACGAACTCGGGCATGGTGAGGTTGATACCCGGCGGGCGATGCCGACGAAACGACGCCGGGCGATCGAGTCAGCCGTTGGCGACCTGAACGGGTGCGCCGGCGAGGGCACTCAGCGAGCCGAGACCTTCCACGACGGCCACGCCGTCGAGATCGACGACGGCGAGCTTCGCTCCGATCATCGCGACAGCACTGAGGGGCACCGTCGCTCCACACGAACGGTGCAAGGCCACGCAGGTCGTCGATCAGCGTCGACCGGCCGTTCACCATGTCGAACAGGAACCACTCGAAGCTGCCACCCGTCGACGGGAGACGGAGCACCGTGAGATCGCCGCCCGGCACCACGGTGCTCACAGCGCAGGTCGAGGTGTCGTCGCACTCGCGAACGTATGCGGTGTCGACTCCGATCGCCAGCAACTCGCCCGGCACCGAGATCCGCCGCAACGGCGTTGCGGCCGCACCGGCGTCGAGGTCGACGAGCACCTGCTCGACGCCGTCCTCGAACGTGATCGGTGTGGTGGTCACCGTCGACTCGGGACCGAGTTCGGCTGCAGGATGTCGGATCGCGACCGAGGAGATCTGGCCCAACTCGTCGGTGAAGTGCACGACCTGGCCGGACGCGCGATCGAAGAAATCGATCCCGGTCCCGCTCTCCGAGATCTCGAACACACCGCTGCTGTCGGCCAGGCGTCGAAGGGCATCCTGAAACGTCTTCGCAAGCATGGCTTCGAGTTGCTCCACGACGGCGAGAGCTTCTTCGTCGACAAGTCGAATCATCTCGAACCGGCCGAAGTCGACCGCGCCACCGCGTGGGGTCGATCGGTTGCGGAGACCGCTCAGTCGGCTGGCTGAGGCGCTGGCCGCAGCAACCAGCGCGGCCGGTCGGTCCACAGCCGCTCGATCCGGAACAGCGGCGCGAAGGCGACGAGGAACAGCGGCATCGGGAACCCGATCAGCATGAACACGAGCACCCCGACGTGCATCAGCCAGGCAGCGATCACCCACACCGTCCTGATACGTCCACCGAGCAGCGCGATCGGCGCAGCGAGCTCGATCGCAATCGTGGCTGCGGCAGCGAATGGCCACATCCGTTCGACCCGCACGCCGAGTCCGGCGAACGGCGACGGGGTTCCTCCGAGGAGGTCGAGTCGCGCTGCGGCGTAGGCGACGTGGTTTCGCAGCGTGTCGCCGAACACCCAGTCGAGTCCGCCGTAGCGCAGCTTTGCGATGCCCGCGATCACGTAGGTGATCACGAGCACGAGCGAGGCGAGCGCTATCGGCCACCCGTAGACAGTCGACGCTCCAGCGTGCCGACGATCGTCGGCACGCCGTCGAGCGTCGAGCGACCACGTGTCGGCCGCCGGCGCAAGCGCGACGATCAGGAGGTACAGCACCATCAGGTTCTCGAAGTGCAGGAGCTGCCCCCACGACCCCCGATACGACCCGAGCGCCAGCATCCCGAGAGCGAACAGCGGCCCAACGACTCGGAACCGCCACCCGAGAATGAACCCGATGCCGGCGAGCGCCGTGACGGCGACCGTGCCGACGACCACCGCACTCGACACCGGGCCGTCGAGTAGACCGGCCAGACCGACTCCGTCGAAGCCGGTGCGACGGTCGCCGATCTGCAGGAACACGGGGAGCCTGATCAGGAGGTAGACGAGCGCGAACGTCCCGATGAGGATCCGGAACATCGCCAACCGTTCGGGCGGCGCAACGGCGTCGACGATCGGCAGCGATCGCGTGCGGGTCGGCGCGTCGAGCACGTCGGTCATGTCGGCACCTCGCAGGATGCGTGCACCGTCCGCTCGAGGAGGCTGTCGCCACCTTTCACCTGCACCACCACGTCGTGGCGTTCGGTCACCACCTCGATCGTGCTGCTGGCGGCTGCGAGCCCGCTCCACGCGGCCGCTCGTCGTGCGATCTCTTCGCATCGCTCGTCGGCACGGTCGTTGCGAATGGAAGTGCGGAGTTCGCCGGCGACGATCAGCGGGTCGTCGCTGTCGCCGATCACCGCGAGCGAGAGCGCCGACGCGTTGCCGTTCTCGTCGACCGCCTGCGCCGTTGCGAACGTCACCGCCTGCCCCCGAGCCCGCGAGTACATCGGGTACGTCGAGAGAGGAAACCCGTCGCGATCGAACGCAACCGGCGCCAGAAGCGCTGCAACGACACCTCCGGTGACCAGCATCCTGGCTCGACGACCCATTCTCTCAGCATGGCGCCCCATCGGGGTCGCCGACACCCCGCTGTCTGTGTGAGCAACAACGTCGAGATCGTGCGTCGGCGCTCACGCAGAACTCGGCTGCGTTGGATGACGGGTTCAGGCGATGGGGGTGAGTTCGCGGGCGTCGCTGCGGCTCGCTGATCGCCAGTACACGCGAGCGATCACCACGCTGACCAGGCTGATCACGCTCCCGTACGCCAGCGCCCACTCCGCGGAGACGTTGTCGGCGATGAGGCCCGTGATCGGCCCGCCGATCGGGGTCGAGCCGAGGAACGCGACCGCCTGCAACGCCAGCAAGCGGCTGCGCATGTCGGGCGGACACTCCTGCTGCGTGATCGCATTGGCACCGGCGATGAACGCAGCACCGCCGAGCCCGAACGGGACACACCAGAGATACGCGCTCCACAGATTCGGCGCCCACGCCAGCCCGAACCCGGCGAACGACATCAGCACGATCGAGCCGAAGAACCAGCGCATCGTCACCAGGTGCTGGCGGGCGGTGAGGAGCGAACCGGTCAGCGATCCGACCGACATGACCGCCAGGAGAAACCCGAACGCGTTCTCGTCGCCCCAACGCACGTCGGCGAGCTTCGGGAACACCGTGCCATGGTTGAATGCCACCGTCGACACGACCACGAGCAGCGAGTAGATGATCAACATGTCGCGGTGTCCAACGACGAAGCTCAGTGCCTCGCGGATCGGCTTGCCGCCCTTGGCACGCCGTGACGTGGGGAACATCTCGTCGCGGCGGATCGCCACCAGCGAGAAGATGATCGCGAAGAACGTGACCCCGTTGAGGATGAAGCACCACGCGGTGCCGATCGTGGCCACGAGCACGCCCGCCAACGCGGGCCCGAAGATCCGCGAGCCGGTCATCACGGCGGTGTTCAGCGACGTCGCATTGGGGATGTCGATCGTCGGAACGAGCTCGGTGACCAGCCCGCGCCTCGCCGGGTTGTCGAACGCGTTCACCACACCGAGCACGAGCGACAGCCCGTACACCACCGGCAGGTCGGCCCAGCCCGCGAGGTCGATCACTCCCAACGTCAGCGCCTGCGCGGCCAGCGCGCTCTGGGTGATGATCGCCATCGTGCGCCGGTCGCGCCCGTCGGCGATCACCCCCGCCCAGGCGCCGAGCAGCAACGTGGGCAACATCTGCAGCGCCAGGGTGATCCCGACGGTGGTCGCCTCGCCGGTCAGGCGGTACACGAGCAGCGACATCGCCGTCATCTGCAACCAGGTGCCCACGTTCGACACTGCCAACCCCGAGAAGAACAACCGTGCGTTGTAGTACTTCAGCGAGCGGAACGTGGACGACACCGCTGCCATCGTTACCGGTCGCCCCACCGATCACACGACCGCAACACCTTCACGGCCCGGCCCGATGTGCCACAGTGGCCGAAATCACCACGAAGGGAACCCTCGACATGCGCCGACGAACATCCCGACCGATCCGCCTCGCGATCGGCCTCACCACGTGCGCCACGCTCGCACTCGCCGCCTGCGGTGGCGACAGCGGCGAAGGCAGCACCGAAGCCTTCTGCGACGATCTCCTCGCCATCAACGAGGCGGGCGACGACATCAGTGACGAAGAGGGCTTGGCCCTGCTCCAGTCGGCAGCCGACAGCGCACCGAGCGAGATCTCATCGGAGATGGACGGATTCGTCGAGATGTTCGAGCAACTGCTGGCGTTCGACGTAGCAGCCGCCACAGACGAGGAGATGGCCGAGTTCACCAACAGCGCTCCCGACTTCGAGGAGTCGACCACCAAGATCGAAGAGTTCGCCACGGAGAACTGTCCCGACCTTCCGGCCGACTTCTTCGAATGAGACCGAGCGGTCTGGTCGTTCCGGTCAGTCGTCGAGTTTGAGGGCTTTGATGAAGACATCGCCAGGCACTTCGACCCGGCCGATCGACTTCATCTTCTTCTTGCCCTCCTTCTGCTTCTCGAGCAGCTTGCGTTTGCGGGTGATGTCGCCGCCGTAGCACTTGGCGGTCACGTCCTTCCGCCTGGCCTTCACGGTTTCGCGAGCGATCACCTTGCCGCCGATCGCAGCCTGGATCGGCACGTCGAACATTTGGCGCGGGATCAGCTCCTTCAGCTTCTCGCACATCCGCCCCCCGTACTGATACGCCGAGTCACGGTGCACGATCATCGAGAACGCGTCGGCAGGAATTCCGTTCAGGAGCAGATCGACCTTCACGAGTTGCGACGGCCGATACCCGGACAGCTCGTAGTCGAGGCTGGCGTAGCCCTTGCTGCGTGACTTCATCTGGTCGAAAAAGTCGATCACCACCTCGGCGAGCGGCACCTCGTAAACGAGCTCGACCCGCTCGGGCGACAGGTAGTCCATCTTCTTCATCTCGCCGCGCCGGGTCTGGCAGAGGTCCATCAACGAACCGGTGTACTCGGTAGGGCTGATGATCGAGACCTTGAAGAACGGCTCTTCGATCGCAGCGATGCGCTGCGATTCGGGCATGTCGGCGGGGTTGTCGACCATCTCGATCGTGCCGTCGGTGCGCGTGATGCGATACTCGACGCTCGGGGCGGTGGCGATCAGCGCCAGCCCGAACTCGCGCTCGAGACGCTCTTTCACGATCTCCATGTGCAGCAAACCGAGGAAACCGCAACGGAACCCGAACCCGAGGGCGCCGGACGATTCGGGCGTATAGGTGATCGACGCATCGTTGAGCTTGAGTTTCTCGAGTGATTCGCGCAGGTTCTCGAAATCGTCGCCGTCGATCGGGAACAACCCCGAGAACACCATCGGCTTCGGATCGCGATAGCCGGGCAGCGCCTCGGTCGACCCGCCAGAGGCCGTGGTGACGGTTTCACCCGAGCGGGCGTCGCCGACATCCTTGATGCCGGCGATGAGGTAGCCGACCTCGCCGGGCCCGAGCTCCAGCACCGGGGTCGGAACGGGTCGACGGGCGCCGATCTCGATCGCCTCGTGGTTGGCGCCGGCCTGGAGGAACGTGAGTTTCGCGCCCGACCTCATCGTGCCCTGCATGATGCGAACGCTCGACACCACCCCGCGGTACTGATCGAACTGCGAGTCGAAGATGAGGGCCTGCAGCGGCGAGTCGGGATCGCCGATCGGAGCCGGGATGCGCTCGATGATGGCGTCGAGGAGATCAGGTACTCCTTCGCCGGTCTTGGCAGACATGCGGATGATCTCGTCGGCCGGGATCCCGAGGATCTTCTCGATCTCGCCGGCGTACCGGTCGGGATCGGCGGCCGGAAGGTCGATCTTGTTGAGCGCCGCCACGATCTCCATGTCGTTCTCCAACGCCAGGTAGCAGTTGGCGAGCGTCTGGGCCTCGATGCCCTGCGCGGCATCGACCACGAGCACCACGCCCTCGCACGCCGCCAGGCTGCGGCTGACCTCGTAGCCGAAGTCGACATGTCCGGGCGTGTCGATCAGGTGGAAGACATGATCCTTCCAGTCGACGCGGACGTTCTGGGCCTTGATGGTGATGCCCCGCTCGCGTTCGAGGTCCATCGAATCGAGGTACTGCGAGCGCATGTCACGGGCGTCGACCGCTCCGGTGATCTCGAGGATCCGGTCGGACAGCGTGGACTTTCCGTGGTCGATGTGTGCGATGATCGAGAAATTGCGGATGCGGGCCAGATCCATGTCCGACCCGAGGCTATCTGGGCACGTTGCCGCTCAGGATGGCCTCCCGATAGGGTCGCATAGCTGTTCGGTGCGGGCATTCGGCCCTGCGGTACAGACCATTCGACGTACAGCATTCGACGAGAGCAAGGTTTCACGGCCATGGCCAACATCAAGAGCCAGAAGAAGCGCAACATCACCAACGAGAAGCGCCACGAGCGCAACAAGGCGGTGAAGGCGGAGATGAAGACCCGCGTCAAGAGCGCCGAAGCCACGATCGGCAGCGACGAGAACGACGACGCCGTGAAGGCCGCCGTGAAGCGCATCGACTCCGCGGCCTCCAAAGGCATGATCCACAAGAACACGGCCGCTCGCAAGAAGAGTCGCCTGATGAAGAAGGTCAACGCCGCCGGCTGACCCCGCCGAGAATTTCAGCGGCGGAGTTTGGAGAGGCGGGCGACGAGCACTTCCATCACCAGTTCGGGGTCGAGATCCTTGGCCCCGCGCAGGTCGAGGTCGGCTTGCGCGAGCAGTTCGATCGCTCGCCGAGTCGACGCTGGCCCGAGGCGCCGATAGCTCGCCAGCGCCTTCTTGGCGGGAAACGGCGACTTGATGCCCGTGGCGGTCATGGCGTCCTGCTCGGAGCGCGCATCGGCACCGTCGAGCTTCGCGATGCTGGAGTAGTGGCTGTGCATGATCGCCATGATCTGCAGCGGGTGACGTTCCCCGGCGTGCATCATCCGCCCGAGCAACGTGAGCGCCTTGGTGGTTTCTGCGGCATCGATGGCGTCGGTGAAGTCCCAAGGCGGCACTCCCCCGGCGTCGCCGAGGAACGGTTCGATCTCGACGAACGTGAGCACGTGCTCGGAGCCGTAGGTGCTCGTGAGCGTGGCGAGGATGCCATCGAGGCGTCCCGCGTCTTCGCCCAGCCAACCACCGAGCTGGGCTGCCGCATCAGGCTTGATCCGCAATCCGGCCTCGGAGATCCGACCGGCGATCCACGCTTGTCGGTCTTTGGCCCGCGCCGGCGGCGACGTGTTGGTGACCGTGCCGACGGCCTTCACGGCGTCTCCCAGCTTCTTCGGGGTACTGCCGCTGTTGATGACGATGACCAGGTCGCACGAGTCGAGCGGATTGCCGAGGTACGCGATCAATGGCGTCAGTTCGTCGGCGTTGAAGCGATCGACGCCGCGGGCCACCACCACACGCTTGTCGGTGAGGAACGACGGGGTCTGCGCTGCATCGACGACGAGACGCAACTCGTAGTCGATGCCATCGAATTCGTCGACCATCATCGCCCGGTCGCCGTCGCCGACGAGTTCGTCGACAAGTTCGTGCACGGCGGTGCGCAGGACCGACTCGTCGTTACCGCTGAGGAGATGGATGGCCATGGAGACCCTGATGCTTATCGCGTGCCGGGACGGGGACGACAAACGACCACGCAGATGACGACGACCACCACCACACCCCAGCCGACCCACGACCAGGGCGGGTCGGGTTCGAGGCGAGCGCCGACCGCCGCGACGGTGTCGACCCATCGGGTGCCGATCCGGGCCGGGAACATCAACAACGGTGCCAGCACCGGAACCGAGCCGGCGACGAGCCCAGCCGGCAGTCCGTACAGCATCACGAACCCTGCGACCGGCACTGCGAGGAGGTTCGCGACCACGCTCACGAGCGGCAGCCTCCCGAACACCAACACACTCGGCAGCACCACTCCGAGCTGCGCTCCCAGCGTGATCCCGAGTGGCAGCGCGAGCGGCCCGAACATCGCCAAGCGCTCCGCCAACCACGGCCCCACCGTGCAGACGCCTGCCGTTGCACCAACCGACAGCCAGAACCCGATCGACCACGCCAGCAACGGGTCGATCAGCACGAGTGCAGTGACGGCGACCGCCAGGATGCGCACGGGTTTTCGTTCTCGCCCCGTGAGGAACGCCGTGGCCGACAGCCCCGCCATCACCCCGGCGCGCAGGATCGACGGTTCGAACCTGGTGAGGGCCACGAACCAGGCGATGACCCCCACGGTGACCACCCATCGAGGTAACGGTCGCATCCTCACCAACAGCGGACCGCACGCCGCCAACACGAACGCCACGTTCTGGCCCGACACGGCGGTGAGGTGCGAGAGGCCACTCGCTCGAAACCGGTCGATCATGTCGCGTGGCTGATCGCGATCGTCGCCGATCACCAACCCTCGATACAGCGCCCCGTCGGGTTCGGGGAGTGCATCGGCGGCTCGTTCGATCGTGGCCCGAACGCGATTCGACGCGCGGGCGACCGGGCCACCCGCATCGGTATCGCTCGCCCAGTCGAGTTCGAACTCTCCGACGACATGCTGCCACGCCACCCGATGCGCCCGCTCGGCGTCGAGCGCCCGACGCTCGCCACTGACCAGGATCCACTCGCCACCACGCCACGAACGCACCCGCAGCTGTTGTGCTCGACCTCGCGACCACATCTCGAACCGCTCGCCCTCGATCTCGGCGATGACTCGGGTACTCGACGGATATGGCTGCGGATCGTCGACCAGGCGGACCCATCCGTCGAACGGCCCGAGCGCGTCGGGAGCTATCCCGGTCCACTCGTGTTGGGACCGCACGGCGCCGCCCAGCCAATACGAGCACCACGAACGCCAGCGGCGGCCAGCGCGTCGCGATGGCCAACACCACGCCGATTGCCAGGCCGAGCAGCACGGCGACTGCCAACGACCCGGTCCGAACCGAGACCACCACGACCACCGCCAGCGCGACCATGCCACCATCGGTGACGAAGATCGGAACAACTGCATCGGATCGCCACCACGCGAGCCTGCCAGTGCCATAACCTCGGTGACTCGTGACCTCGTTCACCCCCATCCCGCCCGGCGCCCGACCATCGCCGGACCAGCCTCCATCGGGCCCGCCACTCATCGAGGGACCCCGCTGGTATCGGTCGCGCGTGCGCACCTGGGGGCCGCTGGCAGCACTGATCGTGCCGGGGATCGTCGGAGCGATCGCCTACTTCTCGTTGCACCTGTTCGACACGGCATGGAGTGGTGCCGTCGGCCTGATCGGCGGCGTACTCGCAGCACCGGCGCTGCTGGCAGCCGGCGCACCGTTCGGTGACCGTGGGTTGTATCCGCTGGCCGTTGCCGCCTCCGGATTGCTGTGGCTCTTCGTCGGGCTCCTCGCTGCGCGTCGCGCCACCCGCAATCCCATGGCCACGTGGTCCGACTTCTGGCGCCACTACACGTGGATGTGTGCCGGCGTGTGGGCAGGTGCCGCGCTGGCACTCGGGGTGGCAGCGCTGTCGATCTCCGACTCGCTGTTCTGATCTCGCCGGGCGCCCCGCTCACGTCACGACCAGGCCGCGCAGCGCATCGAGCTTCGCCGGACCGATACCGGGTACACGGTCGAGGTCGTCGACGTCGAGGAACGGTCCGCTGCGTTCACGTTCGGTCACGATGGCAGCTGCAGTCGCCGGACCCACGCCCGGAAGCGACTCGAGCTCGACCGCAGTGGCGACGTTGACGTCGATCGGCCCTGCCAGCTGACCGCCGACGGGCGAGACCGGCAAGGTGAGCGACGGCGGAACTTCCTCTCCGACGCTCGGCACGTACACCTTGACTCCGTCGCCGACGACCGCGGCGAGGTTCAGCGCATTCCAGTCGGCGATCTCGGTGGGCCCGCCAGCAGCCACGATGGCGTCACGAACGCGAGCGTCGCCAGCGAGTTCGTAGACGCCGGGCTCGATGACCGCCCCGGCCACGTGTACCAACACGACGGCTGCAGCGCCGGGAATGACGGCGGTCGCCGGTACGGGTGGCGATTCCGCAACGAGCGACGTGGTGGTCGCACGTGGCAGTGATGCTTCGGTGGCCGGCGGCGGAGTGCGAACCAACCAGACCGCACCGGCACACACGATGACGGTCGCCACCGATGCAGCCAGCAACCGCCCGATACCGAACCATTCGACCCAGGCGCGAGCGCGCTCGGCAACAGAACGTGGCGGCACAGGCCTCGACAGGGGTTCCAACGATCGACCTCCATGAATCAGCGCAGCGCGCAGCATCACCAGGAGGGAGTCGGTGCGAGCAACGCTACCGCCGGGACGCTCCAGCGCGTCCCGATCAGCCGGAGGAGGCGTCGCGCCAGAAGGTGCGGTAGTTCGGGTATTCGATCGCGTCGGTGACCCAGCCCGAGCGGACGAGTTCGGCGTGGAGTCGGGGCAAGTTGCGCCACGGCACACCCATGTCGACGTGGTGGGCCAGATGCCAGCCGTTGTTGTAAGGCACCATCCAGTACCGGGCGAGTCGGCTCTGGCGGATCACGTGGGTGGTGAGACGCCGATCCTTCGATCGGACCATGCCGCCGTGTTCGGCAATCGAGCGGAGCCGGTTCGACACCTTCCACAGCGTCGACCACGACAGGATCCACACGACGTACGCGAGCGGGCGCATGAACACAATCGACGTGCCGAACATCACGAGGTGCACGGCGAGGATCTGCTTGGCCTCGGTCTGGCCGCGCCGGAGCGCACCGAACAGCCCACGGAAGTTCTTCGAGGCGCTGTTGCCGGTGGCGTCGCGGCGCAGCTTGCGACGCCACGAGTCGCGTGGGATCGGATAGCGCGCGTAGAGCCCGAGATCAGGTTCGTCGGGGCCCATCTCGTCGCGATGGTGGGCGAAGTGGACACGCCGATAGGCGAGCATCGCCTGATACGTCGGGTAGGCCAACAACCACCGGCCGATGCCGTCGTTGATCCGACGGTTCGTGAACAGCAGCCGGTGCGCCGCCTCGTGGGCGAGGGTGTTCAGGCACACGTGTCCACGAGCCATCAGCACGAATGCGAGCAGATACGACCACCACGTGTCGATCCACGCTGCCGCGATGACCACGCCGAACGACTGCAGCAGGGCGCCGATCACCGTGATCGAGTTACGAGTGTTCGAGAAGTGACGGAGTTCGTCTCGCAACAGCCGTGTCGGCTTGGCCCGTTCGTTGAGCCGATCGGTCGGCAGCACGTCGGCGAACACCGACGGGTCGGGGACCATCGAGCCCGTGACGAGCGGTACCGAGCGGTGCACGCCGAACGGTGACTCGACGGTCGAGATCATGCGTAGATGTTACGCACGATGCGCAGCGAACACCGGACGCATCGCCTCGCCCGAGATCAGTACAACCGCGCCGTGAGCTGGCGGCGGTAGTCGGCTGTGCGGGAGTCGTCGGGCCCCATGAGCTCGAGCAGGTCGACGTACTTCTGGCGGGCGTCGTCGTCGGTCTTCACCTGATCGAGCAGCGCGACGAGCTGTTCGTCGTAGTCGTCCTGCGGCGCCTCACCCACCCGGGCGAGCGCAGCGACGTGGCGGGTGCGATCGGATTCGGGAATTCGGCCGAGCAGCGCCAACGCGTCGTCGCTGTTGCCCTCGTGGATCAGCAGCTCGGCGAGGGCGATGATGGCGTCTTCGTTCGCTGGTTCCATCGAGAGCGCGAGACGCAGGCTCGCCTCGTCGCCGGCATCGATCAGTTCCTTGATCGCCAGCTGCTCCTCACTCGGCTGCAGCGCGTCGACGAAGCGCTGCACCTCGTGCTCCGGATACGCCCCGACGAACCCGTCGACGACGGCCCCGTCCCGCAGAGCGAACACAGCGGGGATCGACTGGGCCGCGAACGCCTGGGAGATGCCGGGGTTCTCGTCGACGTTCACCTTGGCGAGCACGACCTTGCCATCGGTGGCGTCGATCACCTTCTCGATGATCGGGCCGAGCGTCTTGCATGGGCCACACCACGGCGCCCAGAGATCGACGACGACGATCACCTCCTGTGACTTGTCGATGACTTCGGTCTGGAACGTGGCGTCGGTGACGTCGGTTGCTGCCATGGCCTCAACGCTACCGGCCCGGCATGATCGGCATGATCGGCATGATGGCGGCCGGAAGCGGTGGTCTGAGTACCCTCGGCACGCACATGACTGGACGCGTGACCACATGAACGACATCCCGGGAATCGACATCGGACCCGTCACCGCGTGGCTCGAGTCGAACGTCGACGGTGCGGTGGGACCGTTCCGATTCGATGTGATCGCCGGTGGCCACTCGAACCTGACCTTCCGCGTCACCGGCGCGGGTGGGCCGCCGCTCGTGCTTCGTCGCCCACCGCTCGGCCACGTGCTCGCGAGCGCTCACGACATGGGTCGCGAACATCGCATCCTCTCGGCACTGCAGGGCACCTCCGTGCCCGTCCCCCCGGTCGAGGGCTTCTGCGACGACCTCGCCGTCAATGGTGCCCCGTTCTACGTGATGCGTTTCGTCGACGGCCACGTGCTCCGCGATCGCGAAACCGCCGAACGCTCGCTGTCAGAGGTGGCCCGCAGCAACGCGAGCCGCTCGATCGTCGACACGATGGCCGCCATCCACGCCGTCGACCTCCACGTCGTCGGGCTCGACGAACTCGGACGCCACGAGGGGTACATCGAACGCCAACTCAAGCGCTGGTACGGCCAGTGGAACCAGGGCAAGACCCGTGAACTTCCCACCGTCGACCGCGTGTACGAGGGTCTGCTCGCACGCATCCCCGAGCAGGGTCCGGCCACGATGGTGCACGGCGACTACCGCCTCGACAACACGATGGTCGACAGTGACGGCAACGTCATCGCCGTGCTCGACTGGGAGATCTGCACGCTCGGCGATCCGTTGGCCGACGTCGGCCTGCTGCAGGTGTACTGGAACGGCCCGAACGACGACCCCGGAGCGTGGAGCGGTACGTCGACCAGTGCCCCCGGGTTCTGGGATCGCCACCAGCTGGCGGATCGCTATGCCGAGGTGTCGGGTCGCGACATCTCGCAGCTCGACTTCTACGTCGCGTTCGCGTTCTGGAAGCTGGCCTGCATCATCGAAGGCGTCTACTCGCGTTACCTCGGCGGTGCGCTCGGCGACCGTCCACCCGAGGAGCTGGCGCCGTTCAAGTTGCAGGTCGAACAGGCCGCGGCGTCTGCCGAGAAGTATCTGGAAGCGTTGGCGTGATCGATCCGCAGGGAGCCTTCGAGTGGCTCGTCGACGAGCCGATGCTGCACGAACCGCTCCTCGTGGTGATGCTCACCGGCTGGATCGACGCCGCTGGCGCTGGTGCCGCCGCCGCCGACGCCCTGTCGAAGGAGTGCGAGACGAGCCCCATCCTGCGGTTCGACGACGACACGTTCATCGACTTCCGCGCCCGTCGACCGGTGATGGAACTGCGCGACGGCATCAACACCGATCTGGTGTGGTCCACCATCGAACTGCGCGCCGGGCGTTCGAGTTCGGGACGTGACGTCCTGGTGCTCACCGGACCCGAGCCCGACATGGCGTGGCACCGGTTCGCCCGGGCGGTCAGCGACATCTCCGTCGAACTCGGCGTCACCAAGATGGTCGCCTTCGGCGCCTACCCGTTCGCCGCACCCCACACCCGCACCCCGCGGTTGTCGTGTTCGTCGCCGTCCACCGAAGTGCTCGCCAACGTCACGTTCGCCCGCAGCTCGGTCGACGTGCCTGCCGGAATGGCTGCAGCACTCGAACACGCGCTGCACGCCCGGCGCATCCCCACGCTCGGTCTCTGGGTGCAGGTTCCTCACTATGTCGTCGCCATGCCCTACCCGGCGGCGTCGGTGGCACTGCTCGACGGTCTCACCGAGGTGACCGGCATCGAGGTGGCAGCTGCCGACCTGCGCACTGCGATCGGCCAACAGCGCGACCGCATCGATGCCAGCATCGACGGCAACGCCGACCACCTCGGCATGTTGCGTCAACTCGAAGAACTCTACGACGCTTCGATCGACGGCGAGGTCGCCCCCGGCCCGGCGATGGAGATGCGCTCCGGCGACGAGCTCGCCGACGAGATCCAAGCCTTCCTCCGCGACCAGGACTGACCGTCGACCCTGCGGCTACGTTCGGCTCATGAAAGTCGACGGCAACATCGGGATGGACCTGCGCAGCGTGGCGCGCAAGGCGCAGGAAGTCGAGGCGGCCGGCTACTCGGGCGCTTGGACGGCGGAGACATCGCACGATCCGTTCCTGCCCCTGCTCCTGGCGGCCGAGCACACCGAAACGCTGGAGATCGGCACGTCGATCGCCGTCGCATTCGCCCGCAGTCCCATGACGTTGGCGAACACGGCTTGGGATCTACAGGCGTACTCGCAGGGTCGGTTCATCCTCGGTCTCGGCAGCCAGATCAAGCCGCACATCACCAAGCGCTTCTCGATGGAATGGAGCCATCCGGCGGCGCGTATGCGCGAGATGGTGCTCGCTATGCGGGCCATCTGGAACACGTGGCTCACCGGCGAGAAGCTCGACTTCCGCGGTGAGTTCTATACCCACACTCTGATGACACCATTCTTCACACCGTCGGCCTCCGACCTCGACGGGTTCGGCCCACCCAAGGTGTTCCTCGCCGGTGTCGGCGAGCTGATGACCGAAGTCGCCGGCGAGGTCTGCGACGGTTTCCTCTGCCACGGCTTCACCACCGAGAAGTATCTGCGAGAGGTCACCATCCCGGCGCTCGAACGTGGGCGGGCGAAGGTCGGCAAGACGCTGGAGGGCTTCGAGATCGTCGGCCCGTCGTTCGTGGTCACCGGCAACGACGACGAAGAACTCGAAGCGGCGGCCACCGGGACCCGCCAGCAGATCGCGTTCTACGGCTCGACGCCCGCGTACCGCAACGTGCTGGAGATCCACGGCTGGGGTGGCCTGCAGGAACAGTTGAACACCCTCTCCAAGCAGGGCGAATGGGAGAAGATGGGCACCCTCATCGACGACGAGATCCTCAACACGTTCGCCGTCGTCGGCGCCCCCGAGGACATCGCACCCGAGCTGTCGCAGCGCTACGGCGACGTCATCCAGCGCATCAGCTTCTACGCCCCCTACGCGAGCGATCCCGATCGCTGGGCCGCTGTGATGGCCGCCCTCCAAGCCGCCTGACCCGCCCCGCCCGAAAGGCCATGAGCCAACCCTCCACATACGGGGGTTTCGCTCATCGCCCACGAGATCGTCGCCCGGCCCATGAGCCAACCCACCACATACGGGGGTTTCGCTCATCGCTCGACGCGTCTGATGACGTCAGTGGGCGTGGCCGACGGCACCGGCACGGCGGCGGAAGCTGCCACCGGCGACGTACGCGACGATGAAGAAGCACGCTGACGTGAGCACGATCGTGGGGCCCGACGCGACATCGAGATGATAGCTGGCGTTCATGCCGACGAACCCGCTGAACGCACCGATGATCCCGGACAACAACAGCATCTTGGGGAAACTGTCGGTGAGCATCCGCGCAACCACTGCCGGCACCACGAGCGCGGCTGCGATCAAGGTGACCCCCATCACGTTCATCGTTGCCAGCACCGTGGCCGACAGCACGACCATCAGCAAGGCATCAATCCACGCCGTGCGCACGCCGGTCGCCGCCGCCACCTGCGTGTCGAACGTGGTGAACAGCAGCGGGCGGTAGAAGAAGAACCCGATCGCCGCAGTCGTCAGCGCCACACCGACGATCAACCAGACGTCGGCCGTCGTCACACCCAATACGTTGCCGAAGAGCAACGCGTCAGCGTTGCGTCCCGGCGACCCGTACAACTGTACGAGCGCGAGCCCGAGCGCGAACGACGCCGTGGTGACCACCCCGATCGCCGCGTCGGAGCCGATCGGACGTCGCCGCACGATGCCGCCGACCGCCAACGCGGTGACCACACCCCAGATGCCAGCGCCGAGGAACAGGTTCACGCCCACCAGGCCCGCCACGGCGTAGCCGCCGAAGATCGAGTGCGACAGACCGTGACCGATGTAACTCATGTTGCGCAGCACCACGTAACACCCGACAACCCCGCACAGCGCGCCGGCGATCGTGGCCACGTAGATGCCATTACGGAAGAACTCGAACTCGAACGGGCGGAACAACTCGTCCAACGTCATGCGGTCGCTCCTCCTCCGCCGCCAGCGGAGCGGCGACGCAGTTGGGTGACATTTGCATCGAGTGGGGCGTCGACGACGACGCGCATGCCACCGTGTTCGAGCACCTCCATCGGCGAACCATAGGTGCGCTCGAGGACGTCGGGCACCAACACCTGGTCAGGTCGGCCGGCACCGATCACCGACCGATTGAGACACACCACCGTGGGCAGATGCGCGGCGATACCGTTCAGGTCGTGGGTGGTGAGCACGATGGTGAGGCCGTCGGAGTTCAGCTCGTCGAGCAGGTGGAGCACGTCGTGGCGGGTCCGCACGTCGAGGCCCGAGGTGGGCTCGTCGAGGAAGATCACCTGTGCGTTCGTGAACAGCGCGCGGGCAAGGAACACCCGTTGCTGTTGGCCGCCGGACAGTTCACGGATGTGCCGACTGCCGAGGCCGTCCATTCCGAGCCGATCGAGTACCTCGGCGATCTCGGCGCGCTCGGTTCGCGTCATCCACGGCACCCGCAGTCCACGAGCCCGCGCCATGCCGACACACTCGGCGACGGTCACCGGGAAGTTCCAGTCGATCGTCTCGACCTGCGGTACCAGGCCAACGGCCAGCCCGGGGGCACGGCGGACGCTTCCGGACACGGGTGCGACCGTGCCCAGCATCGCTTTGAGCAGCGTCGACTTGCCTGACCCCGAGGGCCCGACGATGCCGATGAGGTCGCCAGGTTCGACGGTGAGATCGACGTCGATCAGCACCGGCGGGCCACCGCCGTAGTTGACGGTGAGATCGTCGACGACGATCAGTCCACCGGCTACGTCTGGGGCGCCTTTCATGAGCAGATCAACGACCGGTCACTGGGCGTACTCGGCAGTGTCGGGAACCACATCGCGGACCTCGAAATCGCTGAGCGCGCTGGCGTCACCACCGAGGGCCTCGGTCATCGTGACGAAGTTGAACTTCATCAGTCCCAGCCACGAGTGGTCGGCTTCGCCCGGCGCTCCCGGAAGGTCGTCGTCGCGGAGGTCGTCCACGTAGACGGCGCCGGTCTCCTCGGCGATCTGTTCGAGAATCGGTGACGGGAACACCTCGGAACCGAAGATCGCCGGAACGTTCTCCGCTTCGATCTGCTCGATCAGGTCGACGACGTCGGCCGGCGTCGGATCACCGAAGTCGGCAGGCTGCACGGCCCCGATGACGTTCCACCCGTAGGTGTCGGCGAAGTACGCGTAGGCGTCGTGATAGGTGACGAGCTTGCGCTGTTCTTCGGGGACGGTGCTGAACGCCTCACGGATCGCCGCGTCGAACTCGTCGATGAGAGCAAGGAATGCGGCGTGGTTGGCGGTCATCTCGTCGGCGCACTCGGGCACGCCGGCCACCATCTTCTCGAGGATGATGTCGGCGTATACCTTCACCAACGTGGGGTCGGTCCACAGGTGCGGGTTCGGCTTACCGCCGTCCTCGGGGAACGAGAAGTCGTACTTGAACTGCTCGGGGGTGACCGTGAGGTCACCGAGCTCGATGATCTCGACACCGTCGGCGACGTTGGTCTGGGCCAGTTCCTTGGTCGGCTCTTCGAGCTGCAGCCCGTTGATGAACACCACGTCGGCGGTGGTCATCACCTCGGCAACGGACGGGGGCGGCTCGAACGTGTGGGAGTTCGTTCCCTCCGGGACGATGCCGGTGATGGTTGCGCAGTCGCCGATCACGTTGGCCGCGATCGAGGTGATCGGCGCCACGGTGGTGACGACCTGGAAATCGGATGCCGACTCGCCCGAGCCGCTGGTGTCGTCGGAGGAAGTGGAGTCGTCGCTGCCGCATGCAGCGGCGACGAGAGCCAAGGCGGCGACACACGCTACGGCGAGACGGATGGGACGAATCGTTGACATGTTTCAGAGAGTACTTGCGAGCTGTTCGCATGTGCAGTCGTGCCGAAAATAGGCCGTGACCAGGGATTTCGAGCACCACCGAGCGCCGTTCCAAGGGGCTCTGTAACGTCGCCGACATGGCCGCCCACCGCTGGAACGACACCCTGCTCGTCACAGGACGGCTCGACGCCGAGCGCGCCGCCGAGATCGAACGTACCGCCGAGGCGGGTGGCTGTGTGCTCCTCGCCATCGAGCCCGACGACGACATCGCAGCGGCGATCGCCGGAGTCTCGGTGTCGTCGGACCTCCCACGTACCGAGTGGTTCGTGACCCTCGCCGACGAACGGGCGGCCACCCGCCTCGACGGCGAGGTACCGGTCACCTCGCCGTTGCGAACCCTGGCACCGATCGACGGCGGCATCACCGTCGCTGCCACCACGAGCGTCCGGTTCGTCCACCACCCCACCATCGCCGTGCGCAACCTGGGTGCCGGCCGAATCGTCACCACCGGCATCGCCGACCTCGATGCACTGCGACGGCATCCGACACTGGCCCCGTTCGTGTCCCGACTGCTCGCTCCTGCCGCGCCGACTCGCACCACCGACTTCGGCGTCGGTGTGGTCGGCTACGGGCCGTTCGGCGCAATGGGTTATCTGCACGGACTCGCCGCCACCGAGACCGACGGACTGGCCCTCGTGGCAGCCGCCGACTCGGTCAGCGAACGCCTGGTCGCGGCACGGGCCGACTTCCCCGATCTCGTCGCCCACGACTCGGCCGACGCACTCGCCGCCGATCCGAACGTCGACATCGCGATCATCGCCACGCCACCGGTGCTGCATGCGGAGCTCGCCATGCAGCTGCTCCGAGCTGGCAAGCACGTCGTGATCGAGAAGCCGATGTGCCTGCGCCGCGCCGACGCCGACGCCATCATCGCCACGGCTGCCGAACACGATCGTGTCGTCACCGTGCACCAGAGCCGGCGTTGGGACCGCGACTGGCTCGCTGTTCGCCACGTGATCGGCAACGGCGACATCGGCGAGGTGTTCAACACCGAGACGTTCGTCGGCGGCTTCGAGCATCCATGCCGCGCCTGGCACTCCGAGGAATCGATCTCCGGTGGCGCGATCTACGACTGGGGCTCGCACCACGTCGACTGGATCCTGCAGCTCTACGGATCGTCACCGGCCCGCGTGCTGTGCAGCGCCCACACCCGCGTCTGGCACGACACCACCAACGCCGACCAGCTCAGCTTGTGGATGCAGTGGGCCGACGGCCGCGAAGCCACCTTCCGCCAGAGCGACGTGTGCGCCATCCGCCGCCCCAAGTTCCACATCGAAGGAACCCGGGGCACGATCGAGGGCCACTACCAACCGCTCGTGAACGACCGCATCGTTCCCGGCCGCGGCCATATCACCGAGGTCTCGCACCACGCCGAGGCGCCGGTCGATCTCACCGTTGCCACCTACGACGGTACGCTCGGCGTTCGCGAGGCCACGGTCGGCCCGGCACCCAGCCCGGGGTGGGGATTCCACCGCAACCTCGTCGACCACCTGCTGCTCGGCGAACCGTTGGCCGTGCGTCCCGAGGAGTCGCGTGACGTCGTTGCCGTGCTCGAGGCCGGCCACCGATCGGGTGCGAACGGTGGCGAACTCGTCGAGATCAGGTGATGAGCGCCGACGCAACACCGGTCGGCATCGGCGTGATCGGCGCACGATCGATGGTGGCCACCAGGGCTGTGATGCCCGCCATCGACAGCTCCGACCTGGCGCAACTGGTCTCGGTGTCGTCGCTCGGCGGTCCGGTTCCCGAACCGTGGAACCACCTGGCTGCGGCCACCTACCACGACGTGCTCGCCCACCCAGATGTCGAGGCGGTCTACATCCCGCTGCCGAACGGCATGCACCGCGAGTGGGTCGAGCGGGCCGCCGATGCCGGCAAGCACGTCTTGTGCGAGAAGCCGATCGCCCCGACCGTCGCCGACGCAACGGCGATGGCCACGGCCTGCGACGCAGCCGGTGTGCTGTTGGCCGAGGCGTGGATGACACCGTTCGATGCCCGATGGCGCGCCGCGATGGATGCGGTGCATCAGGGCCAATTGGGATCGGTGCTCGACGTCGACTCGTCGTTCACGTTCACCATCGGCACCGAGGCGAGCAACAACTACCGGTGGTCGGCCGATCAGGGGGGCGGCGCCCTGCTGGATGTCGGCATCTACTGTCTCGGGCCGATCGTGGAGATCTGGGGCCCCGAACCTGACGCCATCGACGCCACGGCGTTGTGGCACACCACCGGCGTCGACGCCCGCACCGAGGCCACGTTGTCGTGGGCCGACGGGCGCGAGGCGCGCATCCGCTGTTCGTTCGTCGACGCAGAGGAACAGCGCATCGAGATCATCGGCGATCAGGCGTCACTCATCATCGACGCCGACGCCCACACCGGCGGCGAGCGTGCCCGAGGGTTCCACGTGGCGGGGTCCGATGGCCGGGTATCGACCACCTCGGTGACCTGGTCTGATCCATACCTGGGTATGGTCGACGCATTCGCCCGGGCTGTCCGAGGCGACGCGCCCTGGCCACGACCCATGACTTCGACCCTCGAACTGCTCACTTTGATCGAGCGGATCGCTGGAGCGAACGAGGTCGCGGACGCGAGCCGATGACGGCCGAGGTGGCGGGCATCGAGCCGCGCCACGAGTGGCACCCGCTGGCGTCGGGTGTCGAACTCCACGCCGTGCACTGGGACCCGCCCGCCACGACCGGCGTCCCCTTTCTCCTCGTCCACGGCCTCGCGTCGAACGCTCGGCTCTGGGACGGCGTGGCGCTCCATCTGGCCCAGCGAGGCCACCGGGTCGTCGCCGTAGACCAGCGCGGTCACGGCCTGTCGTCGAAGCCCGACGACGGCTACGACATGGCGACCGTTGCCAACGACCTAAGTCTGTTCATCGACGTGCTCGGCTGGAATCGTCCGGCTGTCGCCGGCCAGTCGTGGGGCGGCAACGTCGTGCTCGAACTCGCCTGGGCGCATCCCGACTCGGTATCAGTGATCGTCTGCGTCGACGGCGGTTTCATCGACCTCGCCGGCAAGTTTCCCGACTGGACCGACGCGTCGAACGCACTCGCTCCCCCTCGTCTCGCCGGCACACCGTTGGCCGACATCACGCGATGGGTCGAGACCTCGGCCGCCGACTGGCCGGAGACCGGACGGCAGGGCACGCTCGCCAACTTCGAGGTGCGCGACGACGGCACCATCGCCCCGTGGCTCACCTTCGATCGGCACCTCACGGTGCTGCGCGGCCTGTGGGAACACCAGCCGTCGAGCCGCTACCCCGACGTCCACGTGCCCACGCTGCTGATCGGTGCCGACACCGGCGACGTCGCGTGGAGCGCATCCAAGCACGACGCTGTCGATCACGCGATCGCTGCGCTCCCGAGGAGTCGGGCGGTCTGGTTCAGCCCGGCCCACCACGACGTGCACGCTCAGCAGCCAGCAGGTGTCGGAGACCTGCTGCTGCAGGCCGTGAGCGACCCTGAATTCTTTGCCGCAACTCCACCACCGCTCCCCACCACGCTCTCGGAGACCACATGACAACGACCCCCAGAATCCTTGCCATCATGGGCTCCGGAGAGACTGCACCGACGATGAAGGGACCGCACCGCGCGATCTTCGAACGTCTTGGACCCAACGTCGACGCCGTGCTGCTCGACACACCGTTCGGGTTCCAGGAGAACGCACCGATCCTGGCCGCGAAGGCGATCGAGTACTTCCGCGACGCGATCGGTCGCCCAGTCGAAGCGGCCGGGCTCGCTCGCACCGACACCGGCGACACGGTCGCCGTCGAGGGCGGCGTGGCCAAGGTCCGATCGGCCGACTGGTTATTCGCCGGCCCGGGGAGCCCGACGTTCGCGCTCGCTCAGTGGACAGGCACGCCGGTCCCGGACGCGATCGCCGACAAGCTGCGTTCTGGCGGCGCAGTGGTGTTCTCGTCAGCCGCCGCCCTCACGCTCGGCAGGGCGACCGTGCCCGTGTACGAGATCTACAAGGTCGGCGTCGACCCGTACTGGCTCGACGGCCTGAACGTGCTCGCCGAGATCGGCCTCGACGTGGCGGTCATCCCCCACTACGACAACGCCGAGGGCGGCAATCACGACACCCACTTCTGCTACCTGGGTGAGCGGCGCCTGGCGATACTCGAGCCGTCGCTGCCGGACGGATGTTTCATTCTCGGCATCGATGAGCACACCGGCGTGGTGATGGATCTCGATGCCGATACCGCCGAGATCGTCGGTAAGGGCGCCGTCACGCTGCGCCGCAACGGCGAGTCGGTCCGCCTCGAGTCCGGCCAGACCATCCCCATCGACACCCTCCGCTCCGGCGGTGCCGTTGCCTCTCGTGCCAGCGCACCGGGATCAGACCTCGGTGCTTCCGATGTCGCCGGCGCCGGCGCACCGGGGTCAGACCTCGGTCTGACCCCTGGCCAAAGTGTCAGCGGCAAAGCAAGAGGAGTCATTGTCGAGACACCCGACTCGCTCGCCAGCGCCGCGAAACTCCACGAAACCGCGTTCACCACCGCACTCGGCGAGCGTGACGCCGACGGCGCGGTCGCAGCGATCCTCGAACTCGAGTCGGCGATCGTCGAGTGGTCACGCGACACCCTGCAATCCGACGACATCGATCGGGCCCGCGCTGCGTTGCGTTCGATGATCGTGCGTCTCGGCGCAGCCGCCACCGAGGGCGTGCGCGACGTGCGCGAGGTGCTCGGTCCCGTGATCGAAGCAGCGCTCGCCGCCCGAGTCGTCGCTCGATCCGAGAAGGCCTTCGCCGTGTCCGATGCGATCCGCGATCAGCTTGCCGCAGCCGGGATCGAGGTTCGCGACACACCCGATGGCGCCGAATGGTTGGTAACCGATGCTTGACGAAACTGCCCCCGCCGACATCTCGATCCGCCTGACCGACGTCACCAAGACCTTCGACAGCGCATCGGGCGCAGCGGTCGACAACTTGTCGCTCGACATCGAACACGGCACGATCATGGCCTTGCTCGGCCCGTCCGGCTGCGGCAAGACCACCACCCTTCGCATGATCAACCGGCTGACCGAGCCGACGGCGGGCACGATCGAGATCAACGGCGTCGACGTGATGAGTCAGTCGGCCCAGGAACTGCGGCGAGGTATCGGCTACGTCATCCAACAGGTCGGCCTGTTCCCTCACCGAACGATCGCCAGCAACATCGCCACGGTTCCCACCATGCTCGGCTGGGAAAAATCCCGTATCGCGACGCGGGTCGAAGAGCTGACCACGCTGGTCGGACTCGACCAAGAGCTGCTCGATCGCTACCCCGACGAACTGTCCGGTGGCCAGCAGCAACGTGTCGGCGTCGCCCGTGCCCTCGCCGCCGATCCGCCGGTGCTGCTGATGGACGAGCCGTTCGGCGCGGTCGACCCGATCGTGCGCAAGCGTCTGCAGGACGAACTCCTCGATCTGCAGAACAAGGTCAGCAAGACCATCGTGCTGGTCACCCACGACGTCGACGAGGCGCTGCGAGTCGCCGACCGGATTGCGCTGATGAACGTCGGCGGCGTGATCGAACAGCTGGCCACGCCCGACGAATTGATGCGAGATCCGGCGAATGAGTTCGTGAAGAGCTTCGTCGGCCAGGACCGTGGCTTGCGACGCCTTGGCCTGAACGCCGTCTGCGCGCTCCGCTACCACCAAGGTCCCGTGGTCGACGCCGGCGCCACCTTCGACGACGCCGAGCGGGTCATCGCGATGGAGGGCACCGACTGGCTCGGCATCACGATCGACGGTCGCTTCGCCGGGTGGACGAAGGTGAACGACGTGCGCGCCGCCTGTACCAACGGCAGCGCGCTCGCCGACGTCGAGCGGTTCGATCCGATCGCGCAGATCGAGCCGGCGAGCACGCTGCGGGCGGCGATGGAACTGATCATGTCGTCGAACTCGTCGGTTGCGGTGATCAACGACGGCGGCAGCTTCGGCGGAGTGGTGACCCTCGAAGACATCCGGCGAGCACTGTCGAGCGCCGAAATCGAAACGGCGGACGGCACGATATGACGCTGGGCTCGCTCCCGTCCACACTGGTCGCCAAGGCGAACAACTCCATCATCGAGTGGGAGTGGGTGGTCGACGAGTGGGACCAGATCTGGCAGGCAATCGTCGAACACGTGACGTTGACCATGATGGCGGTGGTGCTCGGGCTGATCGTGTCGGCGTTCCTCGCCGCGATCGCGCTCCGATTTCGCTGGTCGATGACGCCGATCACCGCCACGACGAGCCTGATCTACACGCTGCCGAGCGTGGCGTTGTTCGCTCTGCTCGCCCCGGTGTTCGGCAATCTCTCGCGATGGACCGCCGTGTTGCCGCTGGCGGGCTACACGTTGCTGATCCTGGTGACCAACATCGTCGCCGGCTTCCAGGCGGTACCACCATCGGTACGTGACGCCGCCGACGGGATGGGGATGAGCCAAGCCCGAAGGGTCTGGACGGTCGACCTGCCGCTGGCAGTTCCGTTCATCGTCACCGGTATCCGCATCGCCACGGTGTCGACGGTCGGCTTGGTCACCGTGGCAGCGATCATCGGCCAGGGTGGCCTCGGGCGACTGATCTTCAGCGGGCTGCGCCGAGCGTTCTGGACACCGATGACCGTCGGCGCATCGCTGTCGATCGTTCTCGCGCTCGTCATCGACGCGCTGATCCTGGTGATCGGGCTGTGGCTCGCTCCGTGGCAACGTCGACGCAAGGCGGCAACACCGTGATCGCTGCGGTGGCCTCGCTTCGTCCATCGCAGACCGCCGTGCCTCGCGACATCGGATTCTTCGAGTGGTTCTTCGACGCCGACACATGGACCGGCGCCACCGGGATCCTCGACTCGCTGCGAGACACCGTGATCCTGTGCGCCGCTGTCACGCTGGTGGCCGTCGCAGTCTCGGTGCCGGTCGCCGCGATCCTCGCCCACCTGCGCCGCGCCGAGGTGTCGAGCACGTGGCTGGTCAGCATCAGCCGGGCGGTACCGACGTTCGCGATCGCCGCGCTGCTGCTGCCGTGGTCGCTCGAACGCGGCTGGGGGTTCGAGCCGTGGCCGATCTTCATTGCACTGCTGTCGTTGGCGCTCGTGCCGATCTATCTCAACACGTACACCGCGATCCGTCAGTTGCCCGAAGGACCCGTCGACGCCGCTCGCGCTCTGGGCTACAGCGAGCGTTCGATCCTCACGAAGGTCGAGCTGGCGCTTGCCTCGTCGTTGATCTTCAGCGGCATCCGGGTCGCTGCGATCCAGGTCGTCGCGACCGAGCCGATCCGGGCATTCCTCGGCGGGGATGGTCTCGGGCGCTATGTTCGAGACGGGTTCGGGCAGAACAACAACACGCTCGTCATCGGTGGGATCGTTCTCATCGGTGGGCTCGCCGCGCTGACGGGATTGATATTCGTGGCGCTGGAAAGACTCGTGCTGCCGGACGGCGTTCGCCGACTCACTCGACAACAAGGAGAAACATCACCATGACCACTTCCACCACACGGAGTCGCGTCGCGCGACTGCTTGCGCCGATCGCGGTGCTCGGCCTATTCACCGCCGCCTGCGGCAGCGACGACGGCGCCTCGTCGAGCAACTCCGAACCAGCGACGACCGACGCCAACTCAGAGATGATGGACGGGCCCAAGATCCAGATTCGCGGCCAGGACTTCAGCGAGGCGATCACGATCGCCGAGGTCTACGGCCAATATCTGGAGGCCAAGGGGTACCCGGTCGAGATCCTCACGCCGGCTGGTTTCCGCACCGAAGCGCTCGACGGTCTTCAGAGCGGCGATTTCAACCTCATCGTCGACTACGTCGGTGGCACGCAGGTGGAAATTGCGCCCGACGCGGCATCCACCGCCGACGTCGACGAGATCGTCGCCAACATCACCGATCCGCTGCGGGCGCTGGGCCTCACGTTGCTCGACTACTCACCTGCCGTCGACGGTGACGCGTTTGTCGTGCGCGGCGACTCCGAAGCCTCGACGATCTCCGACGTAGCGGAGCTCGATTACGTACTCGGCGGGTCGTCGCAGTGCCCAGAGCGCCCGCAGTGCCTCGTCGGCCTCGAGGATCCCGAGATCTACGGGATCACCTTCGCCGACTTCATCACTCTCGAATTCGGCCCGCTCCTCGGTGAGGCGCTTGCCAACAACGAGGTCGATGCGGTCATCTGGAACACGACGGCCCCGCAGATCACCGAACAGGGCTTCAAAGTACTCGAGGACGACCAGGGTCTCTTCCCGGCGCAGAACATCGCCCCGATCATTTCCACCGAACTGCTCGAGGCCTACGGCGATCAGCTCGTCGCCGATCTCAAGGAGCTCAGCGCGATGATCACCACCGACGACCTGCTCGCCTGGAACACCGAGACCGACATCGAGTTCCGCGAGTCCGACGACGTCGCGACCGAATGGCTGAAGTCCAAGGGTCTCCTCTGACCTCGTAGATCGACGCGACCCCGTCAGGAGCTACGACTCCTGCGGCGGTCGCTGTTGATCGTTGGCCGCCGGTATCTTTGCGGCGTCCACAACGCCCACTCAAGAAGGATTCCATGAAATCTTGTCGTACTTCGCAGTCGAGACGCATCGCGTTCGCAGCTGCTCTTGTCACCGCTGCGCTTGCCACCACGCTGGTTGCATGCGGGTCCAACGACTCCGCCACCACCGAAATTGCGGCAACAGCGACAACTGCGTCCATCACAGCTCCCGCCCCAGACGACACCGAGGTGGATTCCACAGCGACGTTGCGAATCGGTCTCGAGGCGCCGTTGTCGGGCGACCAAGAAGAACTTGGTCAGGGCATGCTGCGAGGCGCCGAGTTGGCTGCTGCCACACTCAACGCCGACGGTGGCATCCTCGGCCGGCTCGTGGAGATCGTGCCCATCGACGACCGAGCCGATCCCGACGAGGCCGAAGTCGCGGCCGAGGCCGCCGTGGCGGCGGGCCTCGATGCCGTTGTGGGTCCGTACAACTCTGGGGCCGGAGCAATCAGCCTCCCGATCTACATCGAGGCCGGATTGGTCCCGTTGCGACTCACCTCCGCCGACACCACCGCCGGCTTGGGTTTCACCCTCCAGCCGATGACGTCGCAGATCGCCCCGGTTGCCGCAACGGCCATCGTCGACTGGGCCGGCGCTGAGTCGGTGGCCATTGTCGTCGACGAGACGCAGGGCTACACCACCCTCGCAGCCGAAGCAACCGAGGCCCTGCTGGCTGACAGTGGAATCACCATCACGTCGGTCACCAACATCACCCCCGGAGCGTCTACCTACGCCGAAGCGATCACCACGGCACTCGCCGACGCACCCGACCTGATCTACGTGGTCACCTACTACCCCGAGGCCGCGGCCATCGCCGCCGACGTGCGGGCGTCGGGCGTCGATGTCACCTGCATGGTCGACTACGGCGGCTTCGACGATGGGTACATCACCAGCGCCGGTGTCGAAACCGCCCAGACCTGCTCGGTATTGGGAGTTCCCTCACCCAGCGACTTCCCCGGATCCGAAGCGCTGATCGCTGCCTTCGAGGACACCTTCGACGCATCGCCGGGCTCGTGGTCGCCATACACCTACGACTCCGTGATGGTGCTCGCCGATGCAATCGAACGAGCGAACGGCACCGAGGCTTCGGCGCTGACCAAGGCGCTGGCGGCCACCAGCGGATGGAGTGGTTGGACCGGCATCGTGGCCTTCGAGGCAGACACGGGCAACCGGGTGCCGGCCCCGGTCACCTTGAACACCGTCACGAATGACGGCGTCTTCACCGTCGATCCATCCTGGGCAACCGCTGTCGAGTTCGCCTTCTGAGAACGCAGTCCGGAACGACCGGGGCGGTTCATGTTGTCAGGCCGTTGTTCAGCAACGGCCTGGCAACACACCGGCTCGACGCAGTGCATCGGAGCGCATTGGTTCGACGAGGACAGCTGCCAACGCGACTTCGAGTGCGGTGCAAGCGCTCGAGACATATGTTTCCCAGCTGATGGTGCCCTGCGCCCAGCGTTCGAGACCGCGCAACCACGACACGAAGATGTGCCAGGCCAGCCGGTCGACGTTGCAGCCCCCAATGATGATCCCGGCGGCCTGCGCCTTCGCGAGATCGCCCTCGATCGCCGCCACGATGCGCTCGCCGACCGCGCCCATCCGGGTCGAGTCGGGTACCGACCGCAACGTTGCCAGGACCGGCTGCCACACGTGCCTGCGGGCGTCGATGGTCTCGTCGAGAGCGGCGAACAGCACACGCGTCGCATCGATCGGATCAGCCGCTGGTTGCTCGTCGAGTTCGAACTCCAATTCGTCGAGCCCGTTGCCGACGAAGGCCACCAGCACGCCGTCGCGATCGGTGAACTGGTTGTACAGCGTGGCCACCGCCACACCCGCCCTGTCGGCGAGCTTGCGCATGGTGAGCCCGTCGAGCCCATCGACCGCGATGATCTCACCAACGGCGTGCAGGATGTCACCTCGGGTGCGCTGCTGCCTCGACTCCCACCCCTGACTCATGCAAAGCCGATTCTACGACGTCCGTGCAGCGCTCGCGGGTTTGACTCGGTCACCGATGCATGGTCAGATCGCCGCATGACCCGTCTCGGCTATCAGATCCCCAACTTCACCTATCCCGGCGTCGGCCCAGCCGACCTCTTCGACGCCGTGGCCTACCAGGCCAAGGAGGCCGACACGTCCGGCTTCGACACGGTGCTGGTGATGGACCACTTCTACCAGCTCCCGATGTTGGGCAATCCCGATCAGTTCATGCTCGAGTGCTACTCGCTGCTGTCGGCGTTGGCCCGCGAAACCAAGAACGTGCGCCTCAGCGCCCTGGTCACCGGCAACACGTACCGCAACCCAGCGGTGCTCGCGAAGACGGTCACCACACTCGACATCGTGTCGGAAGGTCGCGCTCAGCTCGGCATCGGCGCTGGTTGGTTCGAGATCGAACACGATGCATTCGGCATCGAGTTCGGCACGTTCACCGACCGCTTCGAGAAACTCGAAGAAGCGTTGCAGATCATCGTCCCGATGCTGCGTGGCGAACGGGCGTCGCTCGACGGACAGCACTACACCGCTCGCGAGGCGATGAACGAGCCGCCGGCTGTCGGCCGGATTCCGGTGATGATCGGCGGTGGCGGCGAGAAGAAGACCCTTCGCATGGTGGCTCAGTACGCCGACGAGTCGAACATCATCTGCGCGCCCGCCGACCTCCACCGCAAGCTCGACGCGCTCGCCGAACATTGCGCAACGCTCGGGCGTGATCGATCGGAGATCACCGTGTCGTGGCAGAAGACCGCGTGCATCGCCCCCACCCACGAGGACGCCATGAGCGAACTCGCTGCCTACTTCGAGCGTCGTGACATCGATCTGGCGTCGATGGAGGACGACGAGCGCGATGTGTGGCTCGGCAACTTCATCTGGGGCAACCCCGACAGTGTCGGCGAGCAGTTCGCCGCACAACTCCAACCGGGCATCGACGGGTTCACGATCAACATGCCCGCCAACGGCCACGTCGAGGGCCGGGTGGAGCTCCTCGGCCACACCCTCGCGCCGCTCATCGAGTAGGGGCTAGCCGGGTGGGGGCTGGTCGAGGTAGCGGGGGTTGGCCACGGCGAGCTTGTCGGCGACCATGTCGGCGAGCATCGCGCGGAGTTCGTCGGCGCGATGCTCGAGGCGGCGATCGCGGATCGCTGCGGCGAGTTCGGCGTCGTCGTCCACACCGAGCGTTGCCAGGCGGTCGGCATGAGCGGTCGCCTGCACCGGCCCGAGTTCGATCTCACGTTCGACCATGGCGAGCACGTTCGACGCGACACGAGCGTGGAACCGGAGCCGTCCGTCGGTGGATGGGATCACGTCGGTGTCGATCCACTCGCGCACGGCCTCCAACAGCTCGGCTGCGCTCGGGGCGTCGTGTGGGGCGGTCATGTCACCACCGCCCTTCCAACGAACACAACAGGTCGTGCTCGTTCTCGCACACTCGGCGACCGATTGCCGCGAGTTCGTGGCTGCGTGACATGCCGTTGAGATGAACGCTCGCTTGGAGGATGCACATGATCGCCCACTTCCAGGTGCCGAGCACCTCCCACCAGTGCACCACCACCGGATCGACGGTTCCACCGCCCGCCTCCTCATAGGCAATGAACAGATCGTCGTACTCGCCGAGGCCGGCGACGGGTGCACGGCCACCGAACCGCCACGCCTTCACACAGAGCCAACCGAGATCTTCCATCGGGTCACCGAGATGGGCGAGTTCCCAGTCGATCACCGCGCGCAGACCGTCGGGGCCGACGATGATGTTGCCGAGGCGGAAGTCGCCGTGCACGACGCAGATTCGCTGCGAGGTCGGTCGGGTGTCGACGAGCCAGTTGCGCACCAGCTCCAGCACCGGGTGGGGATGGCCGAGCGAGTCGAGCACATCGGTGTAGTACGCGAGCTGGTCGGTCGCCTCCAGGCCGTGGATCTGCGAAACGTCGAGCGCATGGATCTTGGCCAGCGCATGACCGAAATCGGAGGCGAGCCGGGGCCGCGCCGAGGCGTACTCGGGGTCGCGTTGGATCTTGCGGGCGATGGACTCACCGTCGATCGCTTCGAGCACCATGAAGGCCATGCCGTCGTCGCGGCGACGGGCCTCGATGAGTTCCGGCACCGGCACACCGCCGCGCCGAGCTGCGCCGACCACACCTGCCTCGACCAACATGTCGCGCTGGTCGCCCGAGCGTTGCCGCTGCAGGATCAGCGCCCGACCGTTGGCCGTGAAACGCCACGTTTCGCGTGAGGCACCACCGGAGAGGCGATGCAGGTCGTGGATCTCGGCGTCGTCGAGCAACTGCGAGAGCATCGTCGAGAGCTCGGTGCCGACTGCGGAGGTCCCCATCGAGGCCAGACTAGGTCCGCACCCAGGTCGGCTCAGCAGCCGGCGACCCGGACCGACGGTGTGGGGTTCACGGCGAGCCTGCCACCGGGGTGGATCTCGAAGTGCAGGTGCGGCGTGCCGGTGGCATTGCCAGTGTCTCCGTTGTAGCCGATCACTTCGCCCTGGGTGACTCGGCGACTCACGCCTTCGTAGCCGGAGAAGTGGGCGTAGTAGTAGCGGTTGCCGTTGTCGCCGACCAGTGACGCTGCGTTGCCGCCGAGCCGGTTCTGCTTGAAGTTCACGGTCCCACTGACGACGGCGTAGATCGGCGTGCCTCTCGGGGCGAGCATGTCGACACCTTCGTGGCTGCGGCCGCCCGAGCGTGGCGCTCCCCAACTGTCGCCGTAGGCGGAGCCGTTCATCGGGCACACGATCGCGTCGATGTAGACCTCGCCGTTGACGACTCCGATCGGCACGCTGCCAGCGCCACCCGTTCCCGTTCGGCCACCGCTGGTGCCACCCGAGGCGCCAGAAGGTCGCTGCGTGTCGGGGGCACCTGGATCAGCAGCCGGATCGGCGTTCGGATCGACCCCCTCTGCTGCTGCAGACTCCGCAGCAACCCGTGCCGCTGCAACACCCGGGTTCGGCTGGGCCCGTGCAGCTGCCTCGGCGGTGCGCAACTCGATTTCTTCCGTCCTGGCCATGATCGCTGCCTGCTGTTCGGCGAGCGCTTGGCGCACCGCTTCGTCGGTGAGGCGCTGCTCTTCGATCTCGCGCAGGCGCTTCACTTCGGCTTCGGCCTCGACCTGCAGCTGGGTGAACAGTTCTTTCTGGTCCCCGATCGCCTGGCGTTGATCGTCGAGTTCGTCCTGTTGCTCGTCGAGTTCTTTCTGCGCTGCTTCGAACTCGTCGATCGAGTTGCTCCCGACGTTCGTGACGACATCGACGAGCACGTCGGCTTGGATCTGGTCCTTGGGAGCCTGCAAGCCGGTCAGGAGCGGGATGCCCTGCGCCCCACTGGTCGCGAATCGCGATACCGCCAACGATTCGACGTCGCGACGCAACTGGTCGACCCGCTCCGACAACGCGTCGGTCTTACGTTGCATTCCCATGGCCTCGTCTTCCAGCACCTCGAGATCCGATTGGGCCTGGAAATACGCATCGGCGGCAGCATTTGCCCGGTCACGAGCGGCTTGGATCTCGCGAGCCGCCTGACGGGCAGCATCGTCGCTGGTCTGCGCAGTCGCGTCCACCGGCATCACCGTGGCGATCGAGGACATCGTCGCCAGTGCGATGATCATCACCACCAGAGTGCGCCCGAGACGACCAGCACCGAGCCGAGGTCGCACGCCGCGATGGCACGAAGGAGCATCGGACGAGATGGTGATGGGCGAGATGGTAGTTGGCATCGCGATGAGGGCACCGGCGTTTGTCGGCCGGATACTCATTCTTCGACATCGAGCCGTCACAACTTGACCATTGGTCGAGAACGTGACGAACGTCTCACCTGCCACGACTCGTCGCGGGTCACGTTGCGTCGTCGGCGACGTCTTTTTCGACCAACAACGCACGCAGGGCGTTCGCCCCACGCTCGACATGGTCGTCGAGCACGCGTTGGAGCACGGCTCCGGTCCAGAGATTTCCGCCGTAGGTCAGTGTCATGACCAACCTGGTGTGATCAGCATCGGATGATTCCGAGTTCGAGACCGAGTTCGAGACCGAGTTCGAGACCGGATTCGAGACCGGATTCAGCGTGGCCGAGAGGATCCACGACGAGTGTCGGCGACCGTCGATCTCCGCTCGTTCGAAGACGACACGCCGTCCGGGTTCGTGGATCGTACGAACCATCCGGAGCCGCTTCGACCGCGCGAACGGCCCGACCTGCGCTTGGAGTTCGACGTCCCACGTTCGCTGATCGTCGGAGGCCGGCACCTCGTGTACCTCGTGCACGAGATCCATCCACCTCGGGTACGCCGACAGGTCGTCGACCAGCGCGAACGCCCGCTCGGGGGTACCCGGCACCTCGGTGTCGCGTTCGATCTGCATGACTCGCCGACGACCGTTACCGTCACTCGGCGGGGCGGTCGGCGGTACGGAAGGCGCGAGACAACAGCGGGCCGCGGGCGTCGAGGAGCCCGTCGAGGTCGTCGGCCTCGTCGAACGCCGGCGTCCACGGGCCGGACTCGACCGCTGACTCGACGTCGGACTCGGCATCGAACGCCTGGTGACCGTTCGCCCCATTGGAATCTGCGGCGACTGGCGGCGACGGATCGCCCGACGCGTCGAGTCGGAGTTGTTCGGCAACGCTGCGCTCGCGTTGCACTCGAGGTGTTCGGGGTCGCTGTGTCGGCGCGGACAGCGGCGGTCGGAAGAGATGGAGGTCGGGGTCGCGCAGGTCGTCGAGTGTCCAGCCGCGCGGCACCACCATCGAATCGGCGTGCCGGCGACACAGCACTCCGGCGCCGTCGTCGAGAGGATCGGGCAAGACGTCGATCCAGAACACGAGGTCTTCGGCGCGCATCCCGTACGCAACCGCCGCGTCCTCAGAACAACCGGGTCGTCCGCACAGCCGCTGCATCGGCCCGACCCTAGTGGACCTACGCCTTGGCGCACCTGAAATGCACCACCCGACCATCCGAATCAGCATTGGGCCGACATCGATGATCAGTGTCGGGCATCGACCAGGTGGATCTCGTAACGACTGAGCAACTGATCGGCGGTCACGAGCGACAATGCTTCGAGCCGGGCCTGGGCGACGAGCATGCGGTCGAAAGGGTCGCGATGGTGAGGCGGCAACGTCGGCGCCAGTTCAGCGTGGTCTGGGGAGATCGCCAACGACCGAAAACCCCCTGCTTCGAGCGCGTCGACCAGTCCGTCCGGCATCGTGAGCTTCCCGAGCGCCCGCTTGATCCCGAGTTCCCATGGCGTCACCACCGACACGTACGCCTCGTCTGCCTGTTCGATCAGCGAGCGACACGTAGCGCCGATCGCCGTGTTGCCGTCGAGCCACCACAGCGCCACATGGCTGTCGAGCAGGAGTCTCATCGCGCGTCAGCTTCGGCGGACTCGTCGAACATCGCCATGACGTCGCTGTCAGAGCCGACGAGGTCATCGCCGTAGACCACCTGACCGGACCACGCCCCAGGTGTCCGGCGGGGGTGCGCTGCGTTCCACGCGACGATCCTCGCGACGGGTTGTCCGTTGCGAGCCACGATCACCTCGGTGCCCTGCTCTGCTTCGCGGATCAACTCCGAGAGCCGAGACTTCGCCTCGTGCGTGTTGACGACGTGGGTAGCCACGGCCCTAGCTTAGCTAGCTCCAGGCGTTGCCCGTGCGTCGTCGCGGTCGACGTCCGGGTGGTACGGAGTCAGGCGGGTTGCACCAGACCGTCGGGGAGTCGACGGAACACCTCGGCGAGCGCCGGGAAGAATGCGCTGTGCGGATTGGTCGATCGCCAGCACATCGCGATCGTGCGAGCCGGCCGCGGCTCGGTGAACTCGACGAGCGAGATCGACGGCGAGGGGCTCACGGGTGGCGACACCGCCATCCGGGGAAGCAGGGTGATGCCGACTCCAGCGGCGACCATCTGTCGAATCGTCTCCAGGCTGGTGGCGCGCAAGCCGACATCTTCGACGGCGCCGGCCAGCGCGCAGACGGCGAGCGACTGCTCTCGCAGACAGTGCCCGTCGTCGAGCAGCATCACCGGTTCGCCCGCGAGTTCCGACGGCGACACCGGGCCGCTGACGGCGGCGAGACGGTGATCGTTCGGCACGGCGAGCACGAACTCTTCCACGAACAGCGGCGTCACCTGCAGGTCGTCGCCAACGGGAAGCGCAAGGACTCCGACATCGAGGCGCCCGACTCGGAGTTGGTCGACGATGTCGTCGGTCTTGGCCTCGATCAGACGAAGACGGAGTTCGGGGAACTGGGCGCGGACCTCGGGAACGACGTGCGCGAGCAGGTAGGGGGCGATGGTGGGAAAGAGCCCGATTCGCAAGGTGGCGGTCCGTGAGTCGCCCATTTCGGCGGCCAGTGTGGCGATCCGATTCGTCTCCTCGACGACTACGCGTACCCGTTCGAGCACCCGCTCCCCCGCCGCGGTGAGGGTGACGTTGCGTGGAGAGCGCTCGAACAAGATGAGCCCGAGTTCATCTTCGAGTTTGCGAATCTGGGCAGACATTGTCGGCTGACTCACGCCGCACGCCACGGCGGCACGCCCGAAGTGTCGGTGATCGGCGACCGCCGCGACGTACTCGAGATCGCGGAGGTTCATGAGCCGAAAACGTAGTCGCCTCGGACAGAGCGCTCGTCCACAGCAACGAGCGCTCTGTCGGAGTCAGGCGGGTACGGCGTCGGTCTGCACGACATCCGTCGGCACGGCGTCGGTCTGTGAGGTGCGGATCAGGTGATCGAATGCGGAGAGCATCGCGACCGAACCTGCGCCCATCGACACGGCGATCTGCTTGAACGGCACCGTGCTCGCGTCGCCGGCGGCGAAGACGCCCGGCACCGAGGTGACCCCTCGGCTGTCGATCTCGATCTCATTGTGCTGCGACAACGCGATGGCACCTTCGAGCCACTCGGTGTTCGGCAGCAGCCCGATCTGCACGAAGATGCCCTCCAGCTCGACACGATGATCGGACTCGTCGTTGCGGTCTCGATAGGTGAGCGAGGTGACCTTGTTGTCGTCGCCGACCACTTCGGTGGTCATCGCGCTGGTGATGACCGTCACGTTGGGCATGCTGCGCAACTTGGCCTGCAGCACGTCGTCGGCGCGCAGTTCGTCGGCGAACTCGAGCAGCGTGACGTGGTCGACGATCCCGGCGAGATCGATGGCAGCTTCGACACCGGAGTTGCCGCCACCGATCACTGCGGTGCGCTTGCCGCGATATAGCGGTCCGTCGCAGTGCGGGCAGTAGGCAACACCCCGGTTGGCGTACTCGGCTTCGCCGGGCACGCCGATCTTGCGCCAACGGGCACCGGTTGCGATGATCACCGACCGTGCGTGCAACGCCGCGCCGCTGGCGAGCACGATCGTGTGGAGACCACCGACTTCGTCGGCCGGTTCGAGGCGTTCGGCGCGTTGCGCTGTGATGATGTCGACCTCGTGCTTGCGGACGTTGGCTTCGAGTTCGGCGGCGAGCTTGGGGCCTTCCGTGTACCGCACGGAGATCAAGTTCTCGATGCCGAGGGTGTCGAGGAGCTGGCCACCGAAGCGTTCGGCCACGATGGCGGTGCGCATGCCCTTGCGAGCTGCGTATACCGCCGCTGATGCGCCAGCCGGGCCTCCCCCCACGATGAGGACGTCGAACGGATCGAGTGCATCGATCTTGGCGACGGCGCGTTCGGCGCTGCCGCTGTCGATCTTGGCGACGAGTTCTTCCAGGGTCGTGCGGCCCTGCGCGAAGTTCTCGCCGTTGTGGAACACGGTGGGAACCGCCATCACCTGGCGGTGTTCGACTTCGTCTTGGAAGGCGGCGCCGTCGATGGTGACGTGCTCGATGTTCGGGTTGATGATCGACATCAGGTTCAGTGCCTGCACGACGTCCGGGCAGTTCTGACACGACAGCGACACGAAGGTCTCGAATCGGTGGGTGCCGTCGATCTGACGGATCTGTTCGATGAGGTCAGCGTCGGCGGTCGACGGGTGGCCGCCGACCTGAAGGAGCGCCAGCACCAGCGAGGTGAATTCGTGACCGAGCGGTAGACCGGCGAACGTGACGAACACGTCGGGCGCGCCGACCCGGACGATCCGGAACGACGGGCGCCGCTGGTCGTCGCCGTCGAAACGGACGGCGAGGTCGGTCGACAACGCGCTCAACTCACCGAGGAGCTCGGTGATCTTCTCGCTGGTCGCACTGTCGTCGAGTGAAGCGATCAGCTCGATCGGCTGAACGATCTTTGGAAGATGGGCACGCAGTGCCTCGGTGAGTTGGGCGTCGAGGATCATCGGATCAGATCTTCCCCACGAGGTCGAGCGACGGGGCGAGGGTGTCTTCGCCCTCTTCCCACTTGGCCGGGCAGACCTCATTCGGGTTGGCACGCACGTACTGAGCAGCCTTGATCTTGCGGAGCAGCTCGCTGGCCGAACGGCCGATGTTGCCGGCGTTGATCTCGATGACCTGGATCTTGCCGTCGGGGTCGATGACGAAGGTGCCTCGCTCGGCAAGACCGTCGGCTTCGATCATCACACCGAAGTTGCGGGTGATCGTGCCGGTCGGGTCACCGATCATCGGGTAGGTGATCTTGTTGATCGTCTCGCTGGTGTCGTGCCACGCCTTGTGGGTGAAGTGCTTGTCGGTCGACACGGAGTAGATCTCCACGCCGAGACGCTGGAACTCGGCATAGTTGTCGGCGAGGTCGCCGAGCTCGGTCGGGCAGACGAACGTGAAGTCGGCCGGGTAGAAGAACACGACCGACCACTTGTCGCTCAGGTCGGCGTCGGTGACGTCGACGAACGAGCCGTTGTGGAACGCTGTGGCGCTGAAGGGAAGTACGTCGGTGTTGATCAGAGAGGTGTTCATCGAAAGACTCCTGGTTGTGGGGGGTTGCTGTGGTGGGTTGCTGTGGTTCGATCGGCGACATGACGGAGTGCTGTTCCGTGGGAGGCATCACCGATCTACGACAACGATACGAGCGGCGTTACGATCGTCCAACCAGATTGATCTATTGCTTCGATCGGCGCTGTCGATCGGCGGGTCCCAGCTGCAAACAGTGGACGGGTTGCCGATCGCTGGCGTTGGTCGTGACGCATCCCCCGTTCCATTTCACGAATACCGGCCGCGTCGCATCGCAGCAAGATCCATTCGGTCCAGCCGGGCATGAGAGGATGCGGTCATGAACCACGAGCACCAGATCACCGATCGAGACGGGCTACGAGCGGTGTACCACCAACCGTCGCAGACCGTGCAGGACAAAGTCGTCGACCACATCGACGACGGTGCCGCCGGGTTCATCGCCACCTCACCGTTCGTGGTGCTGGCAACCTCCACCGAGGGTCGCGCCGACGCGTCACCGCGCGGCGGGCCGCCAGGCTTCGTGAAGGTGCTCGACGAACATCGCCTCGCCTGGGGCGACCTCACCGGCAACAACCGGCTCGACTCCTTCGGCAACCTCGTCGAGCAACCGAACATCGGGATGCTGTTCATGGTGCCCGGCGTGGAGGAGACCCTGCGCCTGTGGGGCCGTGCCCTGCTGGTGCGCGACCCCGAGGTGCTCGCAGCCTGCGCGATCGACGGCCGCATCCCGAAGACGGCGGTGGTGGTGACCGTGCAGGAGTGCTACATCCAGTGCGGCGCCGCCCTCCGGCGCAGCGGGCTGTGGGATCCCAGCACGTGGCCGACCGACGAGTCGAAGCCGTCAGGGGCCGCCATCTTGAAGGGGCACCTCGACATCGACGTCACCGTCGAAGCGATCGAGGCCGACCTGGCGAACTACTACGACAACCACATCTGGACCGCCGGGGGCCGCGACGACTGAGCGAGCACGCAGGCGAGATGATCATCGCTCTCCTTTTGGCGCTCGCACCAAAGCCGCCGGCCTTGCCACCATCGCCCAACTCCAATCGCAGTGTGCATGCCCTCACGGGCTGCGCACACCGCAGCAATGCGCTGGCCGGGCCTCCCGCGACGATGAGGACGGTGCGCGTCGACGACGTCGGATGTCCCGCTGGCACCCAGGCGACGACCGACCGACATCGACTCGTCAAGTGGATGAACTTCGAACTGACGGATCACACGAGCCAGGTTCGCCTGCCGAGCAGGGTCGCGCCAGACCTGCGAGAGGACTGGATGAAGTGGTGTGCAGTTCCTCACCGCGTTCTGTCGCTTGATGATCACCCGGAGCCGAGAGTCCACTCGGTTGCCATCGATGACGAAGGGTCCGGCATCGACGACCACCGATCGACCCCTTGTCGATCGAGCACCCGGTCCCGCGTCGGGTACCCCGGTCGACGAATCGTCGGAGCTGCATGCAGCGGCGCTCACGAGGAGCATGGTGACGATCGCTTGCGAGCGATGCGTCGATGGGATGAGTGAGCGTCCGTCAACGTGTCTCCTGCGGTTCAGAACGGTTGAGGTGGATGTCGGTTGGATGCGCATCGCACTGGGTGTGATGTGAGCCGATCGGGATGACGAGTGGGGTGTGGCTGATCGGGTCGTCGATCACGAGCGATTCGAGCCCGAAGACCGTGCGGACCGACTCGGCGTCGATCACGTCGCTCGGTGCGCCAGCAGCCACGATCCTGCCGTCGCGCATCGCGATCACGTGCGATGCGTAACGGCAGGCGAGATTGAGGTCGTGCAGCACGACCACCACGGTTCGCCCCCGGTCGCGATTGAGATGCAGCAGGAGGTCGAGCACATCGATCTGATGCGCGATGTCGAGGAACGTGGTCGGCTCGTCGAGCAGCAGCAGTTCGGTCTCCTGCGCGAGCGCCATGGCAATCCACACCCGCTGGCGTTGACCGCCGGAGAGTTCGTCGACCGCCCGCTCTGCGAGTTCCTCGGTGCCAGTGGCCTCCAACGCCGCGCGCACGGCACGCTCGTCGTCCTCGGACCACTGCTGAAAGAGTTTCTGGTGCGGGCTGCGACCCCGGGCGATCAGGTCGACGACCAGAATTCCCTCCGGCGCGATCGGGGTCTGCGGTAACAGCCCGAGCCGACGGGCGACCTCCTTGGTCGCCAGCTTGTGGATCTGCTCGCCATCGAGGACCACCTGGCCCGCCGACGGGCGCAACAGGCGCGCCAACGCCTTGAGCAGAGTCGACTTACCGCAGGCGTTGGGTCCGATGATCGCAGTGATCTGGCCGTCGGGGATCTCGATGTCGAGCCCGTCGACGACGACGTGATCGTCGTAACGAAGCGTGACTGCGTCGGCGCGCAGACGAGCGCCAGGAGGAGCTGGGTGATCGGTCATCGATCCTCGCATCAGTACGGTCCTCGCATCACAGGGCTCCGGTGCGGGATTGGCGGCTGAGCAGCCAGAGCAGGTAGGGCGCGCCGATCACGGCGGTCATGATCCCCACCGGCAACTCCGTGGGGGCGAGGAGTCGGCGGGCAGCGAGGTCGGCGACCACGGTCAACAGGGCGCCGACGAACGCTGCAGGCACGATGCACGCTCGCGGCGAGTTCACGAGCCGCCGGGCGACCGGGCCGGCGACGAACGCGACGAAGGCGATCGGTCCAGCAGCGGCAACGCCGAGCGCGGACAGGCTCACCCCGACGAGCACGAGGGCCAGCTTGGAGCGCCCGACGTTGACGCCGAGTGCTGCTGCGGTGTCGTCGCCGAGATCGAGACGGTCGAGCGTGCGCTGCATGACAATGGCGAGCGGGCCGAGCACGAGGAGGGCGAGCGCGACGATGCGAACCTCGTCCCAGCCACGTCCGTTGAGCGATCCGGTCAACCACACCGCTGCCCGCTGGACGTCGTTGATCTGGGCTCGCGTGAGGAGGTAGTCGATGACGGCGCCGACGGTGAAACCGATGCCGATGCCGACGAGCACCAACCGGTACGCCTGCAGACCGCGTTTCCAAGCGAGCACATACACCGCAACAGCGGTGACCAGCCCGCCGAGGACGGCGCCGATCGACACCTGCACGGCGCTGCCCCCGAACAGCACGATCATCATGACCGCACCGAGCGCAGCGCCAGCGTTGAAGCCGATGATGTCGGGCGAGCCGAGCGGGTTGCGCACCAGCGCCTGGAAGATTGCTCCGGACATGCCGAACGCGGCCCCCACCCCGATGCCGACCAGCACACGCGGGAGTCGCAGCGTGCCGACGATGAACTCCGAGTCCTCGGTCGGATTTCCGAAGATGGTGGCAATGACGTCGGCGATCGGGATCGGGAAGTCGCCCACGCTGATCGACCACAGCCCCACCATCACCGTCACCACTGACAGAGCGACACATACAACGATCGTGCGTGGGTCGAGACGCACCGAGAACGACCGGCGGCGGATCACCGTGCCTCGTAGTGCGAGCGGCTCGACCTGTCGGGTCACCTCCGGTTTCGGACCCGACGTCGTGGTCGGTGGCGTCGTCGGTGGCGTGATCGTGTCGGTCACAGCTGCGCCATTCGCGTACGGCGGACCAGCAGCACGAACACCGGTCCGCCGATGGCCGCGGTCATGATGCCCACCTGCACCTCGCCGGGGCGGGCCACGACTCGCCCCAACGTGTCACAGATCAGCAACAGTGCTACGCCGGCGAATGCCGAGCCTGGCAGCAGCCACCGCTGATCGGGCCCGAACCAGGTTCGCACCACGTGCGGCACCACGAGCCCGACGAATCCGATCGGCCCGGCTGCGGCCACTGCACTGCCGCACAGCAGTGTGATCGCGAGGACGCTGGTCACACGGGTGAGGTTGACCCGGGTGCCGAGCGCTCGGGCAGCTTCTTCTCCGAGCGCCAGCGTGTTGAGTTGTCTCGCGGTCGCCATCGCGAGGACGAGGCCGACGGCGATGAACACCCCGACCTGTCCGGCGACGCCGTCGCTGCGCCCGGCGAGCGAGCCGACCGCCCAGAAACGGAACTGGTCGAGTGTTGCCTGGTCGAGCAACGTGACGGCGCGGGTCAGCGCGAACAGCAGCGCGGCGAGCGCAGCGCCTGCGAGCGCCAATCGCACCGGGGTGGCGCCGCCCCGACCCGCCGTACCGAGCACGTACACCGCGACCGATGCAATCGCTGCCCCGATGAATGCAAACCACACGAGTCCGGTCACCGAGGTGATCCCGAACCACCAAATCGCCAACACGACGGCAAACGACGCGCCGGCGTTCACGCCGAGCAGCCCCGGGTCGGCGAGCGGGTTGCGGGTGACACCCTGCATCAGGGCGCCAGCGGTGCCGAGCGCAGCGCCGACGAGGATCGCCAGCAACGTGCGCGGCATCCGTAGCTCACGCACGATCAGGTGATCGGTATTGGCCGGGTCGAACGCCACGAACGCATCGATCACCGTCGACCACGGCATCGACTTGGCACCAACCGCCAACGACAACAGCACACCGAACGACACCGCCACAGCAAGCACCACCATGCCGACGAAGCGACGACGTGCCGTGGCGTGGCCGACTCGCGGCCGCACAGGTGCGCCATGGTCGGTCGGCGAATTGCGTCTGTGTTCGAGGGTGATCACGGACGAGGAGCGACAGCAGCGGTGTTGACGCAACCATGGCCGAACGCCACGCACGGCGACAACAGGTGCGCACCATCGCTTCGTTCATGCTCGGCGGCGAGGCTGGCCAGTTCGAGGAAGGTGGTACGGGCCGCTCGCCGTTGGCGACGACGAATTCGCCACGCGCCGACCGGCCCCTCGTACGGGTGGTCGTCAGTCACGGGCACGACACCCGTGCTGACGCCATGAACGAGCAGAACTCGTCGCGGCTCACCGTCCACACACCGTCGACCAACGCCACCGTGCCGGTCTGGTCGCCGTAGGCAGGGTTGGCACCGAAGTTCACGTCGTAGGTGATGGTGGCCACCTCACCCGCCACCTCGACAGCTGTCGGCTCGAGGGTGATCCCACCGAAACCGCCGCCAGCCGCCGAATAGGCCTCGACCGTGGGGCGCAACGTCTCGGCCTCAGCGAGGTGCGGCGCCTTGTCGTCGAACAGCACGGTCGAATCGAAAACCAGCGACCATGCCGCGGACGCCGCAGTGGAAGGATCGTCGGCGTTCGGAACTGCCGTAGTCGTTTCAGGACTCGTCGTTTCGGGCGACGTGGTCTCCGGCGTAGTGGTCTCGGGGGTCGTCGTCTGGGGTATCGTTGTTTGGAGGATCGTCGTCTCGACGGTCGTCTCCACAGCCGGTTCGGTAGCGGGCACGGAGGCGATGGTGTCGGCGCTCGATGGCCCGTCGGACCCGCAGGCTGCGAGCACCAGCGACCCGGCAACGGTGGCTGCGAGGAATGCCCGACGCATCACGACGCCTCCCCGCTCGACTCACGGACCGACTCGAAGTGCGGTTGGGATCGGCGGGCGTCGTGGGTGGCGGTGCATCGCAGTTCTTCGACGAAGATGGCAGCGGCTGCCTGCGTCGCGATGTCGTCGAGCAGGTGCCGGTATCGCTCGTCGTTCGCCGTGATCACCAGCAGCGTCACGCCGAGTTCGGGATCAGGCTTCAAGCAGGCGTGTAACGCATCGTCGGGCAACTCGTCGAGGCCGACATCGTCGAGCAGTTCGGCGATGCGGTCGGGCGTGAGCAGCGACGCCACCCATCGTTGTTCCATTCCGTTGCGGCCGACACCGAACAGCCCGCCCCCGAGATCCGTCAGTGATCCCCCGAACTCCACCGCCGCCACCCGCCCGGAATGATCGGTGTTGTTCGGGCAAGCGAACGCCAGGACGACTCGACGCATCGCGCACGGGTCGATGTCGGCAGACGGATGCGCGCTGACGAAAATGGTCTCACCGGCCGGCGTGTGCAGGCGCAGTTCGGATGCCGGCACGGCGTGGCCGAGGGCCGCAGCGAGTTGGAGACGTTCGAGTGGTGTCACGTGAGTTACCTCGGATCGGGTGGTGGCTGGTGATGGTGCAGGGATGGTGGCTGGTGTGCAGGACGAGACGACGGGACCGGAAGGACTGGCGGTGGGAGCGGGTCGTCGACGCGGCGTGACGGCCGCTACGTATGGGAGCACCAAGGTGCCGGAGCGTGTGTGCAGTGGATCGAGCATCGTGTTCCTCACGTCGCGCTCGTTGCGCCGGCTCGGCGGACGAGGTCGACCGAGGCCGCCCGCACCTCCTGGGGCGACTCCAACGGCTCGGGGAATGCCACGCGGGCACACACGTCGGCAACGTCGTTCGTCGTCGTCCACACGTCGAACGTGAGGCCGTAACGATCGACACCGGTCACCACGGCCGACATCGCCGACGACTCACCGGCGAGACCGCGCACGATCTGAAGACAGGCTTCGGGGTGATCGGCGTTGAGGTGATCGATCATCGGTGCGGCATGGGGGATGATCGGATCGGCGACGGCGTGGGCGAACTCGTCGCCGTTCGCCCAGCCCATCACCCCGAAGCCCCCGACGTAGCGCACGTTGTCGGTCTCGAAACGCCACCATGAGAAGTCGTCGAAGCCGATGTAGTCGATTGCGTGCGGATGCTCTGCGAGGTGATGATCGATGTCGGCGTCGATTGGCTGGAGCGGGGTCAGCGTGCCCACCAGCGTCACCCGGGCGAAGGCCAACGGATCGGCACCGACTTCGACCCGTTCGCACACGAGCAGGCTGGCCCGCGGGTCTCGCCGCAGATTCTGGGTGTGCTCGGCGAGGGACGACACACACATGACCGGCGCACCGCCAGGAAGCGCCGACATCGGCACCAGCGAGGTGTAGGGGTGCCCCGTCTGAGTGAGCGTGGCCAGCGACGCCAAGCCGCCGGGTTCGATGAGTGTGCGAGCGAGTTGCCCGTGTGACGGGAAACTCGACGTGTCGCCCACGATGCGCGACCCTGACGAGAGGTGTCCACTCACGTCGAACGTCGGCTCAGTGGGTGTGGTGGCGGTTGTGCTGGTCGTGGTGATGGTCGTTGCAGTCATCAGATGGCTCCTCGGTACAGGTCGGTGATCAGTTGGTGGAGCAGTTCTGCGGTGCGTGGGCCGTTGCCGAGCAGCAACTGGTCGTCGTAGACCAGCACCCGTCGCTGTTCACCGGCTGGTGTGGCTGCGATGCCGGAGATCTTCAGAAGTCCGTCGATGCCGCCAACCGATTCCAGGCCACGCTCGGTCACGATCAACACATCGGGGGCGGCGACGACGAGGGCCTCGGCGTTGATCGGGGCGGTGTCCGCAACGCCCAACTCGTCGGCGATGTCGACGCCGCCGACTGCTTCGATCATCCAATGGACACCGGTGCCCGTGCCGAACAGCAGTTGGACGTTCTCGCCACGCAGGTAGAGCACGCCGATCCGCGGAGCACTCGTTGCATCTCGGGCCCGTTCGATCGCCGCATCGATCGCAGCGTCGACGTCAGCGGCGAGTTGCTCACCGGCCTCGCTGATGTCGAGGGCTGCGGAAACGGCTCGGATCTTGTTACCTGGGCCCTGTGGCGAGCTCTCGGTGGGGATCATCACGACGTCGATGCCGAGACGTTCGAGTTCATCGAGCACTTCGGGTGGGCCGGCAATGTCGGTGGCGAGCGCCAACGTCGGCTCGAATTCGGCGATCGGCTCGGCAGCCAACGCTCGCTGATAGCCGATCTCGGGCAGCGCGTCGGCTTCCGCCGGGTAGGTCGCCGAGATGTCGGTGGCCACCACGTCGCCACCCTGCCCCAGCGCGAACACGACCTCGGCGAGATCGCCGTCGAGCGGAATGATGCGCCGAGGTTCGTCGGCGACCAGGGTGGCGGGCGCGACGCTCGGCATCGCAGCGGCGCCAGCTGTTGTCGGTGTCGCCGTCTCGGGTTGGCTGCGGGGAGGAGCGCTGGGTGCCGTCGACGAGACCGCCGAACCACATGCAGCCAGCGCCACGGCGACAGCGGCGCATCCGACCCAGCTGGCGGTGCATGACCGGCCACTTCGTAATCTCGCCATATGTCTGATGATAGGCGTACCTAACATCAAATGCAAGCCCCGCTTGGTAGGGTCTTTCTCAGCCCCCGACGAGAGGATTGTCGTGACCACCTTCTTCGGAACCGTCTGCCACACCGAGACTCTGAGCCCGTCGATGCAACGCATTGTGTTCGACGGCGACGGCCTCGCCGACTTCACGCCAGCCGATGCCACCGACCAGTACGTCAACGTACTCTTCGTGCCCGATGGGGCTCCGTATTCCGTTCCGTTCGATGCCGACGCAGCCCGCGAACACGAGCCCGAACTGCGCCCACGCGGGCGGCGCTACACGGTTCGCAGTTGGGACGCCGGACGCCTGCGCCTCACGATCGACTTCGTGGTGCACGGCGATGTCGGCTTGGCCTGCCGGTGGGCACAACGAGCGACCATCGGCGACCGACTCCAGATGGTCGGGCCGAACGGTCGCTACTTGCCCGACGTCGACGCCGACTGGCACCTGATGGTCGGCGACGAGAGCGCCCTGCCCGCCATCGGTGCATCGCTGGAAGCACTACAACCCGACGCGCTCTGTGTCGTCGTCGCCGTCGTCGACACGCCCCATCACACCATCGATCTCCCCAGTTCGCCCACCACCGACATCCGATGGCATTACCGCTGCACGGCGCTCGATCCCGAGACGACCCTGCTCGACGCGGTTGCCTCCCTCGATTGGCCTGCGGGGGATGTCGACGTGTTCGTGAAGGGTGAAGCCGCCGAGGTTCGAGCCGTTCGCCGGTTCCTGATCGCCGAACGCGGGGTCGACAAGAACACCGCATCGATCTCGCCGTACTGGCGGCGCGACTGCACCGATGAGGCATGGCGCGAGATCAAACAGCAGTGGTTGGCCGAACAGGACGCCGACGCCTGAACGGTCGAGGCCGAGTGGCATCGCTGCTCGCACCGCAAGCAACTGTTTCAGAGGTGTGGTGGTTCAGACGTGATCGTTCAGATGCGGTCGCGGTGAGCGCCGACCGAGAAGGTGCTGGCGAGGTCGTCGAGAATGGCATGGGCCCCGAACACCCCGGACGCGTATTCGCTCGCTCGTCGTCGAGCACCAAGCACCTGATCACGCATTACGATCGATTCATCGTCAGATGGCATGCCATACACTTGACAGTAGGTTGACCTTACATGTAGCGTTCCAACTATGCTCGATGACATCGACGATGTGCGCGATCACCTCGACCACGACCATCGCGACACGGTGATGCGCATCGCCCGGCGCAACCCCTCCGAACGCTGCGACACGGTCGATGCGGTGCCCACGGAGTTCTTTGCCGCCCCCGGCGATGCACGGTCTGCTGTCAGCGAGTCGGTGCCGCCCACCAGCCTCGAACGAGCGCCCGCCGGCGCCGGTACCGGCAACCTGCGCACCTTCGTGACGACGGTCGTGGCCACCACCGAGATCACGCCGATCCTGCGCCAGATCACCTTCGGGGGCGGCCTCGACGACTTCGTGTCGCTGGGCGCCGACCAGTTCGTCTACGTGCTCCTGCCGCCCCGAGGGCGCAGCGAACTCACCATCGGCACCGACTTCACCTGGGAAGCGGCCAGAGCAATGGCCCAGTCCGAACGACCGACCGGCGCCTACTACACGGTTCGGTCGTGGCGCCCCGACGTCGGCGAGATCGACGCCTGGTTCGTGCTCCACGGCGACGCCGGCGACGCCTCGGCCTGGGCGACATCCGCCGAACCCGGCGACACGGCTGCACTGTGGGGTCCACGAACAGCGTTCGAGCCACCCCCGCCGACCGGTCCGTACCTCCTCGTCGTCGACGAGACCGGCTACGCAGCCGCCGCCGCAATCCTCGACGAGGTCCTGGCCACGTCGTCAACCACTCCGGTCACCGTGCTCGCCGAATGCGACACATCGCCCGTGACGGACCTGCTCCCGGCGGGGGCCAACGTCGAGGTGCGATGCTGTCGACGCTACGGCGCAGAGCCGGGCACGTCATCGGTGCTCCTCGACGCTGTTCGTTCGATCGACGTGAGCGGCGACGTCTACGCCTATGGCGCCGCCGAGTCGAAGCGCATCACCGAGATCCGCAGGCACTTACGCGACGTCTGCGGACTCACCAGCGATCAGGTGTCGATGACCGGCTATTGGCGCCGCTGAACACACCGCGGACGAGCTCAGCCTCCGACCGCCATCCCCCCTCTCCACCAATCCACTCTCCACCAATCCACTCCAGAAGGAACTCGATGATCTCTTCAGCCTCCCCTGCCGCCCGGTTTCGCTCTCGTCGCTCATCCCGGCGCGTGACAGGCGCCGCCCTTGCATTTGCACTCCTGTTCGCAGCATGCGGAAGCAATGACGGGGCAGCCACCGACACGACGTCGGATTCAACGGTTCGACCACCGGCCGCCGCTGCGTTCCCAGTCACGGTCGACACGACGTTCGGGCAGGTCACCGTGGAAGACGAGCCCCAGCGCATCGTGGCGCTCGGGTGGGGCGACGCCGAAACGGCGTTGGCGCTCGGAGTGCAACCGGTCGGGGCCGCCGACTGGCTCGGTTTCGGTGGCGAGGGCGTCGGTCCGTGGGCCGAGGGGCTGTACGACCAAGCGCCAGAGATCATCGACGCCGTCGAACTCAACTACGAGGCGGTCGCGGCACTCGATCCGGACCTAATCCTTGATGTGCGCGGCGACGGTGATGCAGCGCGCTACGAGCTGCTGTCGGAGATCGCTCCGACCATCGGCGTCCCCGACGGCGGCGAGTCGTTCCTCACCACCCAGCCCCAACAGGTGACGATGATCGCCCAGGCGCTCGGCCGAGCCGACCTCGGCCAGCGGCTCCTCGACGACATCGACACTGCGTTCGCCACCGTCAGCGGGGACCACCCGGACTGGGAGGGCCAGTCCGTCAGCGCCGCCACCCGCTTCGGCGACGTCTGGGGCGCCTACGTCGACGGTGAGGGGCGACTCGAGTTCCTGAAGCGGCTCGGGTTCGTCCAGAATCCAGCGATCGCCGACCTCGACGCCAGCGGTGGCTTCTACGCCGAGATCTCCGAAGAACAGCTCGGCGTGATCGACGCCGATCTGATCGTCGCGTTCCCGATCGGCCTGCCCGCCACCGAGATCACCGAGAGCCCCATCTTCCAGCAGATCCCTGCAGCCGTCGACGGCCGCTTCGTCCTCATCGACGGCGATCTGTCTGCTGCTTACTCGCTCAACACCACCCTCTCGGCCGCCTACGCCCTCGAAGCGCTGGTGCCACTGATCGATGCCGCCCTGAGTTGAGACCGAGCGTCTCGTACGCGTGCTCCGCGCAAGGTGTTCGCTGATCGCGCAGACATCACCCGCATCCCACGTCGCTCGTGAGGTCTTCTCGACGTTCGTTGCAGCCCCACCGCCGAACAGCAAGAACGGAATCTTCATGCAGCGGCGGTCGACGGCGTATTCCAGTCGATCGACTCGCCGATCCTCGACGCGTCGAGATCGGCGACAGCTCCTTGACCCAGAACTGGGTCGACGTGTCAAAGCAGGCGGCGATCGCAACACCGTTCGAACATCACACGGTGACGTAGATCCGTTCGCTCGCGAACGCGCCGACACGTCCGGCGCCGCGTACGACGAGCCGGGAATGGGGTTGCCGTGCGGGCAGGTCGTGGGGTCGCCGAGCAACTTCACCAGCGCAATCTCGACGGATTCACTGATGACGTGCTCCCATCGGCCCGCTTCGTGATGAGCTTCAGCCCACGACAGATGCAGCACATCGGTGAGGAAACGCTCTGCCAGCCGGTGGCGACGCATGACGCGCTCACCGATGGCCCTGCCCGACTCGGTGAGGCGGATGCGACCGGCTTCGACTTCGACGAGCCCCTCGGCGTCGAGCCGTTTGATCATCTCGCTGACCGCCGGCCGGCTGACGTCGAGCCGTTCGACGATGCGGGCCTGGATCACGTCGATGTCGTCTTCGCGTAATTCGTAGATGCACTCGCAGTATTCCTCGAACGCTGGATGGTGCTCTCCAGCTGTTGGCATGTGTTCAGGCTACTTCCCAACGGTGATTCGGGCCACTGAACTCGGCGTTCATCGACCAGCCCTCGCCGGGTGGACCGACGAGGATTGATCCAACGAACCCGGCCGGGCGGGGTTCGAGACGAGCGCCGACCCTTCGGAGTGCCTCGACCGTGGCGACCGTGAGTTCGATGAAACGAAGGCGCGGTATCTGCTGCGCCCGTCGTCGCAGTCTTTCGACGTCGGAGTGGTGCTGCCCGGGAGGACGCACGAGCTGAGCAGGCCCTTCGGGCAGGGCCTTCACGGGTGGGCGATGGGAGTCTCGATCTCCCGACCTCCACGGTGTGAACGTGGCGCTCTTCCAACTGAGCTAATCGCCCCTGCGGGAATCCACAAGTTAGCAGCGCCACCATGATTGTCACACCGGATGGCGGGAGCGTCCGGGAGTCGTCTCAGCCGACGGGTTCGAGCGGGGCGGCGACGCAGGCGACACCCATGCCCTGCCGGTCGCGATGGGCCACAGTGCCACCGGGGCACGACTCGGCGAACGGCACGAAACCTTCGACCACGAGATCTAGGGCCGGGTCGGCGGTGCAGAGCACTTCGCGGGCATCACCGTTGGATTCGATCGCGACGCATGAACCGATCTGGATGATGCCGTCCGGCCCACGGGGCTCGCCGGGATCGGTGAACTGGGCGAGCACGACGATGCCGACGATCGCCAGCATTGCGACGAACAGCACCGACCGCCACGGGATCCGTGCCGGGCCGAGGTGGCTCGGGAACGTGGGCGTCGTGGGAGCCGACTCGGAGTTCGTCGGCCGAGGAGGCGCTGCGGGTCCACGCTGCGGCCGTGGCGAACCTCGGAGATCGGCGTCGTACACCGCTCGTCGAGCCGGATCGTTGAGCACCCGATACGCCTCGTTGATCGCCGGCATCGAGATCGCTCCATCGGAGCGGCCGCTGGAGGCTGCACGGTCCGGGTGGTGTTCTCGGGCACGCTCCCGGTACGCCTCGCGGATCTCGGCGATGTCGGCGCTGGGCGTCACGCCGAGGACGTCGTAGTGGGTCGGTCGAGACACGATGACCGCACGCTACGGCGCGCATCGGTCGCCTGCGAGATCGTCTGGTCGCTCAGTCGGCGGATTCAGGTTGCGTCAGCCTGGCGACATCGGCGCGATCCTGAGGCCGATCCGCCGCCACCTTGTTGCGGATGAGATCGTCTCGGCCGATCACTTCCAGAGCCAGACCATCGACGTCGATCGACAGACGGCGCGGCCCTGCGTCGTCGAATTCGACGCCGTCGACGCTCGTAAGGATGTCGACCCGATACGACGGATACCCGAGGCAACTCGTGCGCCGCGAGCGCATAGCCGCCAACGACGAGGAATCGGACGTCATGGTCGTTGAACGACTCGACAAACTCTCTGAAGTCGGGGTCCAGTTGCATCGGTGCCACCTCCGAACACTCTGTTGCGGAGCACCTCGACCGCAGCGATCCGCTCAGCCACCGGCCGAGACAGCGAGAACTCCAATTCGTCGTCGGCGTCCAACGTGGTCCGGGCCACCACCAGCGCCATGTTGCCCCCATGGCGAGTCGACTCCACCGTCACGTTCTCATCGTACTCGCACTGCCTGCGGCGGATGGGTGACGGCTTCAGTAGCCGGCGTCGACGTCGACGAGACCGAGCAACTCGTCGCCGCGAGCGAAGCGGCGAACATTGTCGGTGACCCGTTGGGCCAGCAGCGGCTTGGCCATCTCGGGCGTGTTGCCGACATGCGGGGTGATGATGCAGTTCGGCAGTGTCCACAGCGGGTGATCGCTCGGGAGCGGCTCGGGGTCGATGACGTCAAGCGCCGCGCCACCGATCGTGCCCGAACGCAACGCCTCGACGAGATCGTCGGTGACGATGTGACGGCCGCGTGCCACGTTGACGATCCAGGCGTGATCCTCCATCAGCCCGAACTCGTCGGCGCTGAACATGCCCTCGGTGTCGGGCGTGAGCGCCAGTGCGAGCACCACGAGATCGGCACCCGGGAGCGCGTCGGCGAAACGATCGGCTTCGAGCACGACATCGACGCCGTCCATCGCGTCGGCGTGGTTGCGGACCACCGTGATGTTGCAGTGCCACGGCTGCAGGAGGCGCACCAGTGACTCGGTGATGCCTCCCCCGCCGAGGATGGTGACGCGCCCGTCGAGCAGGTTGCGACCGTGTGGGCCGGTCCACCCGGTGGCCTTCGCGTAGCCGATGACGTGGCGCAGACCGGCGACGCCGAGCGCCAACGCCATCTCGGCGACCGGCTCGGCATACACCCCCTTGCCGCAGGTCCAGATGCGGTCATGATCGAGGTACTCCACGAAGTTCTCGATACCAGCCAACGGCAGCTGCACCCAGCGGATGTGGTCGCCGCCGTCGAGGGTCGAACGGAGCTGGTCGACGGCTTTCGCGTCGGCCCACACGACCGCTTCGGCCTCGTCGGGTCCGACGAGCTCGCCACCGCCGGCAATCACCGCGTCGGCGAGCCACTCGGGGCCGCCCGACGGGCCGAGGTGAATTCGAGGTGCGTCACTGTTGGTCATTTCGACCGCGACGGTAGTGGTTGCACCGACGGACACGGTCGATCAGGCATGATGAGCGCCATGGCTGCATCCGAACCCGTCATCCGCACCGTGGGCGTTCCCCGTGAGGTGAAGACCGCCGAGCATCGGGTGGCGATGACACCCGACGGCGTGCGTGAGCTCGAACGTTTCGGGGTCGAGGTGCTCGTGGAAACCGGCGCCGGCGAGGGCGCCTCGATCACCGACACCGACTACATCGCCGCTGGCGCCGACATCGTGCCCACCGCCGCCGACGCCTGGTCGCAGGACATGGTGGTGAAGGTGAAGGAGCCGAAGCCCGAGGAGTTCCAGTTCCTACGCCCCGACCTCACCCTGTTCACCTACCTGCATCTCGCGGCATACCCGGCGGTCGCCGCCGCCTTGATCGCTGCCGGCACCACCTCCGTTGCCTACGAGACGGTGCAGTCGGCTGACGGCTCGCTGCCGCTGCTCGCGCCGATGAGCGAGGTGGCTGGACGCCTCGCTCCGCAGATGGGCGCCCACTTCCTCGAGCGCCACAACGGCGGCCGCGGCGTGTTGATGGGCGGCGCCCCGGGCGTACGTCCCGCGAAGGTGGTCGTGCTCGGTGCCGGCAACGTCGGCTGGAACTCGGCGTGGATCGCCGCTGGCATGGAAGCCGAAGTTGTCCTGATCGACAAGAACCTCGATCGGCTTCGTTTCGTCGATCAGATCCACCGCGGCCGGATCGTGACCGCTGCCAGCAACCGGGGAGCGATCGAACGAGCGGTGTTCGACGCCGACCTCGTGATCGGGGCGGTACTGGTGGCAGGCGGTCGCGCGCCGGTCGTGGTCAGCGACGAGATGGTGCAGGGAATGAAGCCCGGTGCGGTGATCGTGGATGTCGCCGGCGACCAGGGCGGCTGCATCGCCACCACCCGCGAGACCACGCACGACGACCCCACCTACGTCTTGCACGGCGTCGTACACTACGCGGTCGGCAACATGCCCGGCGCGGTGCCGCACACCAGCACCTACGCACTCACCAACGCCACGCTCCCCTACCTCCTCGACGTTGCCGTGCACGGAGCCATCGGTGCGGCCCGCCGCGACCCGTCGATCGCTCATGGCCTCAACACCGTGGGCGGCGCGTACGCGAACGCCATCGTCGCCGAGTCGCTCGGCGCCACAGCTGTCGACGCACTCGCCGCTGGCTGATCGAACCGGGTACGACCGCCACACATCTCCTACGGTGACGACATGACCAGCCGACCCGTGGCCGAACTCGATCTCCCGTCGATCGATGATCCGAACCTGAGCGACACCGAACGACAGGCGCTCATCGCATCGTTGGCCGCCGAGCACTGGATGGTGCGCAACGCGATCGGCTACTCGGTGTTGCAGTACGCAGACGTGGTCGCGGTGCTACGCGACAAGCGCTGGCACAGCGCCACCTCGAAGATTCCCGAGATAATGGGTATCACCGACCCCGACTTCCTCGACAACCGGCGCGTGTCGATCCTGTCGGCCGAAGGCGACGTGCACACGCGTCTGCGCCGACTGGTGGCGAAGTCGTTCTCGCCGCGCGCGGCCGATCGTCTGCGTCCATTCATGCGCGAGGTGGTGAACGATCTCGTCGACAACGTCGCATCGACCGGCCGCGCAGACATCGCCGTCGACATCTGCGAGCCCTATCCGATCCCCATCATCTGCGAACTGCTCGGCGCGCCACGCGAGGATTGGCAGCTGTTCTCGTGCTGGGCCGAAGACGTGTTGCGGATCTTCAATGGCAACGTGCTGGAAGAACTCGACATCATCAAGCGGGCCCAAGGCGAACTCGACGAATACTCGCGCGGCCTCATCGCCGACCGACGAAATGATCCACGGGACGATCTGATCACCGACCTGATCGCCGCAGAGGAAGAAGGCGACCGCCTCAGCACCGACGAGTTGGTGATGATGGTCGACGCCGTGATCGTCGGCGGCACCGACACCACCCGCAACCAGTTGGGTTGCGCCGTCGGCCTGCTCACCAGCCACCCCGACCAGTGGAAGCTGCTGGCCGACGAACCCGACCTTGCTCCACGCGCCGTCGAGGAGGTCATGCGGTACTTCGGCGCGGTGCGGGGAACGGTCCGGTTCGCCAGCGAGAACATCGAGTACCGCGACGTCCTGTTCCCCGCCGGCACCATCGTGATGACGTCGATGGCGATGGCCAACCGCGACACCTCGGTCTTCGTCGACCCGGGAACGTTCGACATCATGCGCGAGCCGTCAGGCCAGCCGCAGCTCACATTCGGCTCCGGCATCCACTACTGCCTCGGTGCCGCACTCGCTCGTGCCGAGCTCCAAGAGGCGCTGCCGATCCTCGCGCGCCGGATGCCCGACCTCGCCGTCGACGGCGCCATCGAGTGGAAACCGTCGGCCACGGCCATCTTCGGCCCCACCCACCTCCCGGTCACCTTCACCCCGACCTGACGTTGACATCAGCCGGATCAGCGGCCACAATCGAACACATGTTCCATCAGGGTTCATTGTTCGGACAGTTGGCGATCGAGTTCGATGCGACCTTCGCGAACGCCACACGGCACCAGCTCGACCCGACCACATGGGTCGAGCACGTGCCGGGATGGTTGAACGGCGCCGATCGCGTCTTCGACGAACTCGTCGACCGACTCCCGTTGCGACAACGCACCGGTGTGCACATGTTCGATCGCATCGTCGAAGAACCTCGACTCAGTGCCTGGTGGAGCGCCGACTCCGACGAACCCGAGCCACTCGGCATCCTTCGCGACATGCGGTTGTTGCTCGCCGAACGCTACGAGGAGCCCTTCGACTCGATCGGCTTCAACCTGTACCGCCACGGCAACCACTCCGTTGCCTGGCACGGCGACCGCCACCGCCACGTCATCACCAATCCGGTGGTCGCCATCGTCAGCGTGGGCGCACCCCGACCGTTGCGACTCCGTCCCCGGGTCGGCACCACACCAGGCGCTCGTGTGAGGTCGCGTTCGTGGGACCTCGGCCACGGCGACCTGTTCGTGATGGGCGGCGCCTGCCAGCACGACTGGGAACACACCGTTCCCAAGGTCCGCCGCACCACCGGGCCGCGGCTCAGCATCACGTTCCGTTCGGTCTGACGACCGTGCCGCTGGCGATCGGGCTGCTGGCGATCGAACTGCTCAGTCGTCGATCGAGGGTGGCCGCCGGTACCGCTTGGTTTCACCGCGTTGCTTCTTGGCGTCCACTCGGCGTCGTTGCGAACCGCGGGTCGGCTGCGTCGCTCGACGGCGCCGCGGTACATGCAGCGCGTCGCGAAGTTTGGCTGCCAGGCGATCCTCGGCGAGGGTTCGGTTGCGGAGCTGCGACCGTTCGTCGTCGGCAACGACTCGCACGACAGGTCCGAACTTCGCCAGCAGCCGCTCGCGCTGGACGTCCGACAACGCCGACGACGTCTCGACGTCGAATGACAACTCGACCCGGGTGGACGCCTTGTTGGCGTGCTGGCCTCCCGGCCCGCCCGACGCACTGAAACTCACGGCCAGTTCGTGACGCGGGATGCGCACGCTGTTGGTCACCATCAGGCGATCGTCGGCTGCTCCCACTCCCCCAGCATGCCCGGTCGGCGACTCCTCGCGTACGGTGGGGAAATGGGAGACATCAAGCTCGGCTACAACACTGGCTACTGGTCGGCGGGGCCGCCCGCTGGCGCACTCGACGCGGTGAAGGAGGCCGAGCGACTCGGCTTCAACTCGGTGTGGACCGCCGAGGCATACGGGTCCGACGCGCTCACGCCGCTCGCCTGGTGGGGCGCGTCCACCGAGACGCTGCAGCTCGGCACCGCCATCATGCAGATGGCCGCTCGCACTCCTGCCGCAGCGGCGATGGCAGCGATCACGATGGACCACCTGTCGAATGGTCGGTTCATCCTCGGGCTCGGCGCCTCCGGGCCCCAGGTCGTCGAAGGGTGGTACGGCCAGCCGTATCCGAAGCCGCTCGCGCGCACCCGCGAGTACGTCGAGATCGTGCGTTCGATCGTTGCGCGCGACAAGCCCGTCGAGTTCCACGGCGAGTTCTTCGACATGCCGTACGACGGCGGCGCCGGGTTGGGTAAGGCGCTCAAGTCGACCGTGCACCCACTCCGCAACGACATCCCGATCTACCTCGCCGCCGAGGGCCCGAAGAACGTCGCCCTGTCGGCGGAGATCTGCGACGGTTGGCTCCCACTGTTCTTCTCGCCGAAGGAGGACAAGTTCTACCGCGACTGTCTGCAGGAGGGATTCGACGCATCGGGCGACCCCACCAAGAAGGACCGGTTCGAGGTCACCGCGACCATCATGCTGATTCCCGGCGACGACACCGAGAAGTGCGCCGACCTGGTGCGCCCGTTCCTCGCCCTGTACGCCGGCGGCATGGGGGCCAAGGGCGCCAACTTCCATTACGAGGTGTTCGCCCGCATGGGCTACGGCGACGTCGCCGACAAGGTGCAGGAGCTGTACCTCCAAGGCAAGAAGGCCGAGGCCGCCGCCGCGATCCCGCTCGCGATGGTGGAAGACGTGGCGCTCGTCGGCCCGCCCGACAAGATCCGTGACGAGCTCGACAAATGGCGCGAGACCTGCATCACCGAGTTCCTCGTGAGCGGCCCGGCGATGGCGCTGCCGAGCTTCGCCGAACTCGTCCTCGGCTGAACCTGCCGGCGTGCTGTTCACCGATGAGCCAAACCCCAGCATCTGGGGGTCTCGCTCATCACAACTCGACTCGTGCACCAACGAACCGTCACCGAGGAGCGACACCTCTCCATCCGGGGTTCGAGTCATCGCCAGCGTGCCCGCTCGATCAGCTCGATCAGTCGCTACGAGACGGTGACGAGTTCACCGTCGTCCTGTGGCAACGGTGCAGTTGGCTCGACGGTGTCGGCACCGGTGACAGGACGTGAAGCAGTTCGCAAGGTCGCGACCAGTACGCCGACGGCGACGACCACGCCGACGGCGATGAGCACTCCGGACGCGGTACGCCAGCCATCGCTGAGCGGCAGCACGCGCAGCGGGAACGGGGCGAGCTGGCCGTCGTCGCGGTTGCGGACCACGGTTCGCGGGTCGACGTCCACCGGGAGGTTGATCAGCGCCCACCAACCGGCGATCACCACGAGGCCGAAAGGCGCCCAACGCGACCAGACTCGCTCCATCCCCATCACGAGCAGGACAGCGATCACACCGATCGCAGGCATCGCGTACCGTGCGTGAGCATTCCCGCCGCCACTCGCATGCTGTGCGAACGTGAGTGCGATGAGCCCGGCCGTGACGAGGCCGAGTGTGATCTGCCAACGCAGTGTGGATGCCTGATCGATCCGATCGTCGCCTGGTCCGTCGTCGGCGGACAGCCCGCCGTCGCGGCCGATCCGCCCAGTGATGAACACGATGGCGACGCCGACCGCAGCGATCAGGGTGATCACCAGCGAACCCGGTGGCACGATTCGGCGCCGCGTGCTCGGTGACATCAATCCCTCGTAGATGTTCGACCACATCGGCCAGCGGACCAGCATGTCGAACACCGAACCCCGCCGCTCGCGTCGGAACATCTCGAGCAGGTACTGCGATGCGCCGATGTCGCCGTACAGCACGATGTTGCGCATGTAGAACCAGCCGAACACCACGGTGGCGGGCCCGAGGCCGATCAGCGCAACCCGGGCGGCACGGCGCCCTTGCACGCGCACCGAGGGGGCTGGGCGAGCGAATCGTCGGAGCGCGACGACGCCGACCACGGCAATCGCGAGCAGCAGGGTGGCCGTCCGCGAGCCGGACGCCACGACAACGGTGGCAGCGAGGAGAGTGAGGTCTCGTCTGGTGAGGGCATCGATCCGTCGGAGACATCTGGCGCCGGCCCACACCACCGCCGTGCCGGCGGCGAAGCCCAGCCCGTCGTTGAGCCCTTGGGAGAACACCGCATGACCCTGCGGAACCAGGGCCGCCAGCGCGGCTGCGAGCAGCGCGAGTCGATGGTTGCGACGGGTGAGCTCGGACGCCAACAGGAACGTGAACACCACACCCACCGCCGCGAACGCCACGTTGGCGAAACGCATCAGGACGAGACCGCCATCGCTGGCGGCGGTGGCGCGACTCGTCCAGATGAGCGGTGCGACCGCGATGTAGTTCAGCGGTGGATGGTTCGCTACCCACACCCCGCGGTAGCGGATGTCGTTCGCCATCGATCGCTCGGCCTGCCATTGGCGGGCCTCGACGGGAACCTCCGGGAACTTGCGGATCTCCGGCAGGCGGAACGAGGCGACCTCTTGGGCGTAGCCGACGTGCGCCGTTTCATCGGTCGGAGCAAAGGGCGGCTGCTGCAAGGCGTGTAGCGCACCGATGCCGAGGAATGCGACGACGATCGCAACGAGCCCGGTGATCACCGTGGTGGAGGGACGCCGTGACGCCCTGATCTCGATCCCATCGTTCACCGTTACGTCTACTGCCGACACGCGGGGAAACTACCCGCTGATCAGACTGGATACTCGGCAGCTGACAGACGTCACGAAGCATTCACGAACCCTCAGGTAGCGGTGCCGACCCGGCCGGCATCGACCCAGTCGCGCAACTTCTCCCAGGCGTAGATGCCGGTGGAGTGCCCATCGCTCCAGTCGAGGCTGAGGCCCCAGGCGCCCGACAGTTTGGCGTCGGAGATGGTGATGGCGTCGCCACGTTCCACTCCTGGCTGCACGGATTGGCCGCGAATGCGCTTGGCGTTGCAGTCGGCGCACGGACACGCCATACGGAGCGGGCCCAGCTCGAATCGGGCCCGCACACCGTCCTCGAACAACACTTCGACGTGCGACTGGCGGTCCACTTCGACCGATTCGATGTCATGCTTGGCCACGTGGCGAGCGTACCGACCCCGGCTCCGGCCCGGCCCCTGACCGCCGAACGTCACGACGCGCTCGGTACCTCATGGCTGCGCAACCGGTGGGACGACCTCACGTTCGTCCACTGGGCGTACCCGCCCGAGGAGGTCCAAGCGTTGCTGCCCGACGGGCTGCGCGTCGATACGTTCGATCGCGGCGACGGGCCGATGGCCTGGGTGTCGCTCGTGCCGTTCCGGATGCGTCGTGCCGGGCCGTCGTTCCTCCCGGCGATCCCGTGGCTGTCGACGTTCGCCGAAACGAATGTGCGCACCTATGTCGTCGACTCCGCAGGCAACCGGGCGGTCTGGTTCCTGTCGCTCGACGCCACTCGCCTGCCGGTGGTGGCGTTCGCTCGGTGGACCATCGGTTTCCCGTACGTGTGGGCCGACATGACGATCGAACGATCCGGACAGCGTTGGACGTACGCGACGGCACGGCGCCGGTGGCCGAAGCATCCGGCTGCCCGTACCCGCGTCGTCGTCGACGTCGGCGATCGGATCGAGCCGACCGAACTCGACGTGTTCCTCACCGCACGCTGGGGCACGGTCGCCCGCTGGCGGGGACAGCTACGCCACCACCCCGTCGATCACCCGCCGTGGACACTGCACGACGCGACGATCGTCGAACTCGACGACACGGCGGTGACTGCTGCCGGCCTGAGCGCACCAGTCGATGAACCAGTGGTGCGTTGGGCCCAGCCGATCGACGCCCGCTTCGGCCGACCCACCCGGGTCTGAACGCACTGCCGTACCCTCGTGAACGTGTCCGAGCCGCCGCTGATCCGCCACCTCCCGGCGCGAGCGGCCGACGGTCGGGTCGACGACGACGCCGTGCTCGCCGGCTTCAGTCGCTACGCCACGGAACTCGGACTCGAGCTCTACCCCGCCCAGGAGGAGGCGATCTTCGAGGTCGTGCTCGGCAACCACGTGATCTTGAACACGCCGACCGGCTCGGGCAAGTCACTCGTCGCTGCCGCCGCGCACTTCGCGGCCCTCGCCGCTGGCAAGCGCAGCGTGTACACGGCGCCGATCAAGGCGCTCGTCAGCGAGAAGTTCTTCGCGCTGTGCCGTGAGTTCGGCTCCGACAACGTCGGCATGATCACCGGCGACGCGTCGGTGAACCCGGACGCCCCGATCATCTGCTGCACGGCGGAGATCCTGGCCAACTGGGCGCTGCGTGACGGTGCGGCCACGCCGGTCGACGTGGCGATCGTCGACGAGTTCCACTACTACGGCGACCCCCAGCGCGGGTGGGCGTGGCAGGTGCCGCTGCTGGAGCTCCCGTACACCCAGTTCCTGCTGATGTCGGCCACGCTCGGGTCGGTGGCCTTCTTCGCCGAGGACCTCACCCGCCGGACCGGCCGGGAAACGAGCGTGATCAAGTCGGTGACGCGGCCGGTGCCGCTCGGCTTCGAGTACCGCACCTCCACCCTGCACAACAGCGTCACCGAGCTGTTGGCGTCCGGCAAGGCACCGATCTACCTCGTGCACTTCACCCAGAAGGAGGCAACCGAGGCAGCCCAGAACTATCTGGCTCTCGACCCGCTGTCGAAGACCGAGAAGGCTGCGGTGAAGGAAGCGCTCGCGGGGTTCCGGTTCGATTCGCCGATCGGCAAGGACCTTCGACGCTTCATCTCCGCCGGGGTCGGCGTGCACCATGCGGGATTGCTCCCCAAGTACCGGTTGCTCGTGGAGAAGCTGGCGCAGGAGGGGCTGCTCAAGATCATCTGCGGCACCGACACGCTCGGCGTCGGCGTGAACGTGCCGATCCGGTCGGTGCTGTTCACACAGCTGTGCAAGTACGACGGCACGTCGGTTCGGCTGCTGTCGAATCGCGAGTTCGCCCAGATCGCCGGGCGGGCCGGGCGCAAGGGTTTCGACGACAGCGGCGACGTATGGGTGCAAGCCCCCGCGCACGTGGTCGAGAACCAACGCTTGGAGGTGAAGTCGCGCGAGGGTGGCGGCAAGAAGAAGGTCGTCAAGAAGAAGCAGCCCGAGCGGGGCTACGCGCACTGGACGCAGGACACGTTCGACAAGATGGTGTCGGGCGAGCCCGAGCCGTTGCGGTCGCATTTCCGGGTGAACCATCAGATGGTGATGAGCCTGCTCGACCGGCCATCGCGAGATGGCGTCGACGGCTGCCGTGCGGTGCGGACGCTGATCACCGACAATCACGAGTCGCGCAAGCGCCAGCGTGTGCACATCCGCCGCACCATCGCGATCTACCGGTCGCTGGTCGAAGCCGAGATGTTGGAGTTCCCCGAGCACCCCGACGAGTGGGGTCGGCGCGTGCGGGTGAACTTCGACCTGCAGGACGAGTTCGCCCTCCACCAACCGCTGTCGCTGTGGGCCGTGGAGGCGTTGGGAGCGTTGCCGCCGCGTGACGACGGCGACCCCGACGGCCAGGATGACGGCGCGGCGATCGAGCACGTCTTCGACGTGTTGTCGATCATCGAGTCGGTGCAGGAGAACCCGGGGGTGATCCTCGCGGCGCAGACCAAGCGGGCCAAGGACGACCTGATGGCCGAGATGAAGTCGAGCGGCGTGGAATACGAAGAGCGCATCGAGCGTCTCTCCCAGGTCGAGCATCCGAGGCCGAATCGCGAATGGATCTACGGGAACTTCAACGAGTTCCGCACCCGGCATCCGTGGGTGGGTTCCGACACCGTGGCGCCGAAGTCGATCGTACGCGAAATGTTCGAGCGGGCGATGACCTTCGGCGAGTACGTCCAGGACTACGGGCTCAAGCGGTCCGAGGGCGTGGTGCTGCGGTACCTCTCGGACGTGTACAAGGCGTTGCTGCAGAACGTGCCCGAGGATCTCCGCACGCCGACCCTCGAAGACCTCACGGTGTGGCTCGGCGCCATGATCCGCCAGGTCGATTCGAGCCTGATCGACGAGTGGGAACGCCTGCTGCATCCCGACGACTCCGATCCTGCGGCGGCGCTGCGTCCGACGTTGCCGACCGGGGAACGAACGATCGTCGACGACCACCGGGCGTTCCGGGTGATGGTGCGCAACAAGGTGTTCGACTGGGTGCAGCGACTCGCCCGCCGCAACGGCTACGACGACCTCGTCGCCGAGGCCGTCGACACCGAACGCTGGCGGTCGGGTGAAGACGTGATCGAGGCAATGGCTGCGTACCGTGAGGAGTTCGGCGACGTGCTCGTCGACCCAGCGGCACGGTCGGGCGAACTGTTCCACTTCGACCGTTCGACCGGTCAGGTCACCCAGATCCTCCACGACCCCGAGGATTCGGGCGAGTGGCGAATCGTCGCCGACGTCGACCTCGACGCATCACGAGACGAGAACCGCGTCGTGCTCCGTCTCGTCGACCTCGGACCACTCCGGTGAAGCGGAGCGCCGGGATCGTGCTGTGGCGACGGCTCGACTCCGGTGCCGTCGAGGTGTTCCTCGGCCACATGGGCGGGCCGTACTGGGCGCGCAAGGACGCTGGCACGTGGACGATTCCGAAGGGAGAAATCGAACCAGGTGAGGAACCACTCGATGTCGCCCGCCGCGAGTTCTGTGAGGAGGTCGGCTCGCCCGTGCCCTCCGGTGATCTGATCGACCTCGGAGAAGTTCGACAGGCTGGCGGCAAGACGGTGCTGGCTTGGGCGGTCGAAGGCGATCTCGATGCCTCTACCACCGCGAGCAACACCTTCGAGCTGGAGTGGCCACCGAAGTCCGGCCGGATGCAGTCGTTCCCCGAGATCGACCGAGCTGCCTGGTTCGACCTGGCGACCGCCGCCGAGAAGATCGTTGTCGGACAACGGACGTTCCTCGAGCGGCTGCAGACCGGCATCTGACAACGCTGCGACACCGTGCTGTCAGAGTGATGACGAGGTTGCGCTCGGCGCTACCGGCTCGTCGTCTCGCCACGACCCGTTGAACCCACTCACCATCGGAGTCGTTCATGGACCGTCGCACCGACGCCACCACACCCGCCACCACACCCGCCACCGGGCCCCTCGCCAATGTCATCGCATTCGAACCTCCCACGCCGCTCGGATGGCTCGACGACGAGTCTGATGACACCGTTCCCCTCGTCCCCGTTCCGGGTTGCCCCTGCACGGTCTGCGAGGCGTTCGTCTCGCCGTGGGCCATCGACCGGCTCGAGCTCAGCATCATGGACCTCGTCGCCGACCTCCTCGACTACGGCTGGGAGCCTGAAGCCCTCGTCGACGAGGTCGATGCACTCTCCCTCCGAGGGCCGTGCGCCGGCCAGATCGTCACGCTGGCGCTCGTCTCGCATGCCGGCTACTGGCTGAGCGATCCGGCCATGTTCGATCTGCTCGACGAGGTCGACGAACTCGCGGCCGGGTTTCACCACTACGTCGGGCTCACCATCCCCGGCTGGCTCGACCGGTACGCACACCACGACGTGCAGTTCGGCGCTGCACTCAACGGCGTCGCCGACATCTTCGAGATCCTGCCGATGCTGCCCTGCGCTTCAGCGACACCGGTGCGCGCCGACGGCGACGGGAGTGCCCGGAGCACCTGGAATCGTCACCGACCCTGAGCCCGCTGCCTGTCGCGGTGGGACACAGACGGCGACGGGTTCAGGCGAGCACGGAGGTCGGCACGCTCACCACGCGCGCACGCAGCCACTCGCCCAGCGCCTTGGCCTGGGCGTCCTGGCGGGTCGATGCTGCGACACCTTCCTGGAGGAGTCCTCGCACGACGAAGTTCAGCGAGCGGAGGTTCGCGAACCGGTAGCGGTCGACGGTGAGCACCGCGGTTTCGGGTAGCAGTTCCTGGAGGCGGTCCACGGTCAATTCGGCATCGAGCCAGGCCCAGCCGGCAGCGGTTCGCGCGTACACCCCGAGATTCGCGTCGCCGCCCTTGTCGCCCGACCGCGTCCCCAGGAACGACCCGAGCGGCACCTCCACCATGGTCGTGGATGCTTCGGGTTGCGACGAGACCAGGTGCTCACGCTCAGGCCCCGACGGTCCGCGATCGAGCCCGGCAGGTGCAACCGAGTCGATCTGCGTGGTGGTGCCGTTGATGTGGACGTACTGCGCCACGAGGTCGCTCGGGATGCTCGCTGGGCGGTAGACGCCGAACGGCGCGCCTGGCCCGGGACCGCCGCCGAGGCCGTACATGCCAGGGATCCCGGCCAGCGCCGTGTGCACCATCGCGTCGGCGAACGCTCGGCCGACCTTGCGTTCGTCGGGGTCCTTCACGGTGACCTTCCAGATCGCCGTGGCCTCTTCCTGGGTCGCCGGGTCGGGTTTCTGGGTGTGGATGACCCGGCTCTCGACGAACTCGAAGTCGTCGGGACCGTACGGGCACGCATCCCAGAACGTCGCCTCGGCGAAGGCCGCTTTGTCGTCGATGTCGAGACCGGTGAGCGCCAGCGTGAACGAGTTGCGATACCCGCCGAGTTCGTTCATGGCGACCTTCAGCGTCGACGGCGGCGCCACACCTTTCGTTCCCGACACTCGAACCCGATCACGTTCGACCTGGTCGACCTGGATCGTGTCGAACCGTGCCGTGACGTCGGGTCCGAGATACTCGGGGCCACCGATCTCGTACAGCAACTGCGACGTGATGGTCTCGACGTTGACCACGCCGCCGGTGCCGTGGTGCTTGCCGATCACGCACGAACCATCAGCGGCGATGTCGGCCCACGGGAACCCGAACCGGGCACCTCCACCGACGTCGTTCCGGCCCTCGATCTCGTGGAAGAAAGAGTAGTTGCCGCCAGTCGCCTGAGCGCTGCACTCGATAATGTGCCCGGCCACGACCCCGCCGGCCAATTGGTCGAAATCATCGCGCTGCCATCCATGGTGCCAGGCGGCCGGACCGCACGTGACCGCGGCGTCGGTGACGCGACCGGTGATCACGATGTCGGCGCCCTTGGTGAGTGCATCGACGATCCCGAAGCAGCCCAGATAGGCGTTCGCGGTGAGGAACCGAGTCGGATCGCCGAGATCGGTCGCCGCGCCGAACGGCTGGAGCGAACCGGACTCGGCGAGTTCGACGATGCGCGGCATCAGATCGTCGCCGTCGATGTACGCGATCGTCGGCGACAGACCGAGACGGTCGGCGACCTGCTGCACGGCATCGGCGCAGCCGTCGGGATCGAGGCCGCCGGCGTTCGACACCACCTTGATCCCCTTGTCGAGGCAGGTGCCCATCACCTGTTCCATCTGCGACACGAACGTGCGGGCGAAACCACCCCTGGCGTGCTTGGCACGGATCCGGCTGAGGATCAGCATGGTCAGCTCGGCGAGCCAGTCGCCGGTGAGCACGTCGATCGGCCCACCCTCGACCATCTCGATCGCGCCACTCGGCCGGTCACCGAAGAAGCCCGAGCAGTTGGCGATACGGATCGGTTCGGTCATGTCGCTACTCGCCGTGGTCGAGAGCGACGAGGAGATCGCCCTGATCGACGCGATCGCCGACGGCGAAGCGCACCTCGCTGACGATGGCATCGGCCGGGGCAAGGATCTTGTGCTCCATCTTCATCGCCTCGACCACCATCAGCACTTGGCCGTCGGTCACCGAGTCGCCCGCAGCAACGTGCACAGCGATCACCGTGCCGGGCAGCGGGCAGATCGGACCACCGCCCTCGGCCTGCGCGTCGTGCAGCACGAACCGCGGGGCCAGCGTGAAGGTGACCGCTCCGGCCGCGCCGCGGGTGTGCACGGTGACCGCCCCCACCCCATCGTCGTCGAGACCTGGTGCGTGGTGCACGATCTCTGCGCTCAGGTTGCTCCGACGACCGTTTACCTCGATCGCAACACCGCCGGCATGTCGATCGAGTATCCGCACGTGCCGTTCGGTGCGCTCGTCGGGCGCCAGGACTCCCGTCTCGTCGGGCTGCGGCCAGGGCCCGAGCCGGGCCGATGCGGCCCAACGTGTGGATCCGTCGGCCAGCCGCTCGGGTCGCATGGCGTACTCGACGTGGAGGTGCTCGCCGGTCGGCTCGGTCCACACCTGGCGCTGACCCTGCGTTCGAAGGTTGCGCCAACCCGACGGCGCGAACGACGTCGCCCGGTCGGCACCGCGGCGGTCGGCTTCGAGAGCGAACACGGCACCCAGCAGCAGTGCGACTCGATCGTCACCCTCCGGGCCGATCGCCGTGAGCACCTCAGGATGCTCGTCCAGATAGGCCGTGGGCGTCGCCGCAGCGAGGAAATCGGTCTCGCCGAGGATCGCCACCAGCGAGTCGACGTTGGTTCGGATGCCGGTGATCTGCGAGCCACGCAACGCCCGAGCCAACTGGCGAGCGGCCTCGACCCGGGTCGGCGCGTGGGCGATGACCTTGGCGACGAGCGAGTCGTAGTCGGACGAGATCTCCGCGCCGTCGCGCACACCCGTGTCGACCCGAACGAGACAGCTGGGGTCTGGCCCGTGTCGTCCGTGCTGTCCGTGGCCGTCGCCGATCGAGAAGCGACCGACCCGACCGGTCGATGGCATCCAACCTGCGGCCGGATTCTCGGCGACGACGCGGACCTCGATCGCGTGCCCGGTGACCACGACATCGTCTTGAGTGATCGGCAGCGGTTCGCCAGCGGCGACGCGTAACTGCAGTTCGACCAGGTCGAGGCCGGTCACCGCCTCGGTCACCGGATGCTCGACCTGTAGACGCGTGTTGACTTCGAGGAACGTGATGGTCGCTGCACCGTGACCGTCGGTACCCACCATGAACTCGACGGTGCCGGCCCCCTCGTAGCCCACGTGTCGGGCGAGAGCGACCGCTCCGGAGCACAGCGCTTCACGGACCTCGGCGGAGATGCCCGCCGACGGCGACTCCTCCACGATCTTCTGGTTGCGACGCTGGATCGAACACTCGCGTTCACCCAGATGAACGACGTTGCCGTGCTGGTCGCCGAACACCTGCACCTCGATGTGACGACCCCGTTCGAGATACGGCTCGATGAACACCGCCCCGTCACCGAACGCCGACAGCGCCTCGCGAGACGCGGCCGCAACGGCGTCGTCGAGTTCGCCGGCATCTCGCACGACCCGCATGCCTCGCCCGCCGCCGCCGGCAGAAGCTTTGACGAGCGCCGGGTAGGTCACTGCGGCACGGTCGGCAACAACACCGTCGACGACTTCCATCATCGACGTGGTCGGCACACCAGCGTCGAGCGCAGCACGCTTTGCAGCGACCTTGTCGCCGAGCAACGTGACCTGCTCGGGCGTGGGACCGACCCACACGAGCCCGGCATCGATGACCGCCTGCGCGAACGCGGCGTTCTCAGCGAGGAAGCCGTAGCCGGGATGGATCGCGTCGGCGCCGGTGACGAGCGCCGCGGCGATGATGGCATCGCCACGCAGGTACGACTCGGCCGGAGTCGCCCCGCCGAGAGCGATCGCCACATCGACCGAGGCCACGTGCAGCGCGTTGGCGTCAGGCTCGGAGTAGACGCCGACGGTCGACATCCCCAGGCGATGTGCGGTGCGGGCGATGCGTACGGCGATCTCGCCACGGTTGGCGATCAACAAGCGAGTGATCGAGCGGGTGTTGTTCGAGTTCGCCATCAGTGCCTCCACACGCCGTACTCGGTGGCGCCCTGCACGACGTTGCTGTGCACCGCCGACAGCGCCATCCCCATCACCGTTCGACTGTCGGCGGGGTGGATGATCCCGTCGTCCCACAATCGTCCGGTCGAGTACAGCGCCGTCGACTCGTGTTCGATCTGCGCTTCCAATCCGGAGGTCTGAGCCGCGAGTGCCGCCTCGTCGACGTCCATTCCTCGACCCGCCGCCGCGTTGCGAGCGACGATCTCCATCACCCCGGCGAGTTGCTTCGGCCCCATCACCGCCACCCGGTGATTGGGCCAACTGAAGATGAACCGCGGGTTGTACGCCTTGCCCGCCATGCCGTAGTTGCCTGCCCCGTAGCTGGCACCGACCATCAGGTTGAAGTGCGGCACCGTCGAGTTCGACACCGCGTTGATCAGCTTGGCCCCGTTACGGATAATGCCGCCCTGCTCGGCCTTCGAGCCGACCATGAAGCCGGTGATGTTGTGCAGGAACGCGAGCGGGATGTCACGCCGGTTGCAGAGCTGGATGAACTGTGCACCCTTCGACGCCTCCTCGGAGAACAGGATCCCGTTGTTGCCGAGGATGCCGACCGGGAAGCCGTGGATCGAACCCCAACCACACACCAGCTTGTCGCCGTAGAGCGGTTTGAACTCCTCGAACCGGCTGCCGTCGAGCAGGCGGGCGAGTACCTCGCGGATGTCGAACGGAATCCGAACGTCGGCCGACGCGCACCCGAGCAGCTCAGCCGGGTCGTACAGCGGCGCATCGTCGGGCTCGGTCGCACCAGGCCCGAGCTTGGACCAGCGAAGGTGGCGGATGATGCCGCGGGTGATGCGGATCGCATCCATCTCGTCGACGGCCAGGTAGTCGGAGAGACCGCTCGTGCGCGAGTGCATCTCGGCACCGCCGAGCGTTTCCTCGTCGACGATCTCGTCGATCGCCATCTTCACCAGCGGCGGTCCGCCGAGGTACGCGGTGCCACGCCCCTTGACGAAGACGGTGTAGTCGCTCATCCCGGGCGTGTACGCGCCACCCGCCGTGTTCGGCCCGAACGCCATGGTGATGGTGGGGATACCGAGCTTGGACATCTGCGTGAGGTCGCGGAAACTGCCACCGCCCTGGATGAACAAATCGGCCTGACGGGGTAGATCGGCGCCTGCGGACTCGTTGAGGTTGATCACCGGCAACCGGTTCTCGCGGGCGATCTCGTTGAACCGGGACGTCTTCTTCCACGACGTCGGGTTGCCCGAGCCGCCCCGGTAGGTCATGTCGGAGCCGGTGATGGCGCACTCGACGCCCTCGACGACGCCGATGCCGCACGCGGAACCGACACCGACAGGATCCTGCGTACCCCAACCGGCGAGCGGGCTCAGTTCGAGGAACGGCGTGTCGGGGTCGATCAACGCCTCGATGCGCTCGCGCACGAGCATCTTGCCGCGCATGCGATGACGGTCGACGTAGCGCTGCCCACCGATCGTCGGCACGCTCGCCAGCTCGGCGGCCACGCCGTCCCACAGCTGCTGCATCGCTGCCAGGTTCTCGCTGTACTCGTTCGATCGTGTGTCGAGTCGACTTCGCAGGACGGTGCCGATGGTCACGTCGGTCACCGTAGTGGAGCGACCTCGACCGGCTCCGAAGCGCAGCTCCGAGCCGCACCCGGGCACCTCCGATCGGCTACACCTGCGGTCATGGACGTCACTGATGTGCTCGCCGATCTCATTGCGGAACAACAGGCCCTCGACGACATCGTCACCGGCCTCGACGCCGCACAGTGGCAGCTCTCGACACCGAGTCCGGGATGGACCATCGCCGATCAGATCGGTCACCTCACCTACTTCGATGGAACAGCAGCACTCGCCGTGGTCGACCCGCCGGCGTTCCAGGACGCGATGAGCACGCTGTTGTCATCCGGCGGCGCTGGTGAGCAGTCCGCAGACGACGTCGTGCTCGGGCCCTACCGAGCAATGACACCCGACCAGCTCCTCGCCGCGTGGCGTGCGAATCGCGCAGCGTTGGCCTCGGCCGGCGAAACGATGGAGAACGACACCCGCGTTGCCTGGTACGGACCGTCCATGGGCGCCAAGTCGTTCCTCACCGCGCGGCTGATGGAAGCCTGGGCACACGGCCAGGACATCGTCGACACGCTCGGCGCAGCTCGACCGGCCACCGATCGGCTGCGCCACATCGCGCAGCTCGGCTTCATCACCCGTGGCTGGACCTACATGAATCGCGGTCTCCACGTGCCATCGACACCGGTTCGCGCCGAGTTGGAACTGCCCTCCGCCGAAGTGCTGCGGTTCGGTCCCGACGACGCTCAACAGTCGATCGTCGGCCCCGCGCTCGACTTCTGCCTCGTCACCACGCAGCGCCGCCACGTCGACGACACCTCCCTCGTCGTCACCGGCGACTCCGCGAGCGACTGGATGGAGAAGGCCCAGCTCTTCGCGGGCCCTGCCTCCGACGGCCCCTCTTCCCGCTCGATTTGACCGTCCCCACCCGAAATGGCGCGTCAGCGTTGCGCTCAGCGCAACGCTCACGAGATTTTTCGGGTGGGGGTGGGTGTCGGAGCGAGATCTAGGGTCACGGTCATGTCGCAGATCACGCCGTACTCGATCGCCGTTGCCGACGAACTGCTCGACGACCTGCGGGCCCGGCTGCGCAATACGCGCTGGCCGGAGCGCGAACTGGTCGACGACTGGTCGCAGGGAACGCCGCTGGCGTGGGTGCAGGACATGTGCGAGTACTGGGCCAACGACTACGACTGGCGTGCTCGGGAAGCGTCGCTCAACCGGTTCGACCAGTTCACGATGACGGTCGACGGGCTCACCGACCCCGGGCTGCACTTCATACACGTGCGCTCACCGCATCCCGACGCGATGCCGCTGCTGATCACCCACGGCTGGCCCGGGTCGATCGTCGAGTTCCACAAGGTCATCGAACCGCTCACCGATCCCACCAAGCATGGCGGCGACGCCGCGGACGCGTTCCACGTGATCGCGCCGTCGCTGCCCGGCTTCGGGTTCTCCGGCAAGCCGACCGCCACCGGTTGGGGCGTGCCGAAGATCGCTGAACTGTTCACCGAACTGATGGCGTCACTCGGCTACGACCGGTACCTCGCACAGGGTGGCGACTGGGGCTCAGCTGTGACCACGGCCATCGGCGGCACCGACATCGACCACTGCGCGGCCATCCACGTCACCCTCGCCATGGGTGCGCCGCCGAAACTCGACGGCGACCCGACCCCCGAAGAGCAGCGGGCGCTCGCCGGTTTGAAGTATTACGCCGAGTGGGACTCGGGGTACTCCAAGCAACAGTCGACCCGCCCGCAGTCGATCGGCTACGGCCTCGTCGACTCGCCCGCAGCTCAAGCCGCCTGGGTCCTCGAGAAGTTCTGGGCGTGGACCGACTGCGACGGCCACCCCGAGAACGTGCTCGACCGCGACGAACTGCTCGACAACGTGATGCTGTACTGGATCAACGGCAACGGCGCGTCGTCGGCACGGATCTACTGGGAGAGCTTCGGCAAGGGGCCTCGGCCAGCACCGGTGAACATCCCGTCGGGTTTCACGGTGCACCCGAAGGAGATCGTGCCACCGGTGCGAAGCTGGGTCGAAGGCGCCTTCACCGACATCCGGTACTGGAACGAACAGCCCAAGGGCGGGCACTTCAGCGCCTTCGAAGTACCCGACTTGTTCGTTGCCGACCTACGAGACTGTTTCCGCCAGTTCCGCTGAGTTCTGGGATGGCACGGGATGGTCCGGTAACTTGACCCGCGGGTCAAGACGATACTCCGGCGTCGCCGACTCCCCCGCCCCGATGACCACGTACCCCCAGATCGACACGCCTCCCGACCACGGGCACCGACCCGGCACCGCCCGGGCGGCATTGTCGTACCGTGGGTTCCGGATCATCTTCATCGGCCTGGCACTGTCGAACGTCGGCACGTGGATGCAGAACTTCACGCTGCCGGCCTACATCGACGATCGCACCGGACGGCCGGCGCTCGTCGGCTTGATGGTGTTCGCCCAACTCGGCCCGCTGCTGGTGTTGTCGATTCCCGGTGGAGTCCTCGCCGATCGTGTGTCGAAACAGAAGCTGCAGCTCACCATGCAGAGTGCGTCGGTGGTGCTGACGATCGCGATCGCCTACTTCGTCTCGGGCGACCACGCGCTGTGGACGATCTTCGCCGCCCAGCTCGGCATCGGCATCGCCAACGCGCTCAATGCGCCGGCATTCCAATCCTCGATGCCGCTGCTGGTGCACCGCCAAGACCTGCCCGGCGCCATCTCGCTCAACTCGGCGATGATCAACGGCACCCGAGTGGTCGGACCGGTGCTCGCCGCGATCCTCGCGATCGCCGGGCTCAGCGTGTCGAGCATCTTCCTCGTGAACGCGGGGACATACCTCTTCTTCATCGCTGCACTGCTGATCGTGCGGATGCCCGACGTCCGCAGCGGCAGCACCGCACGAGGGTTCAAGTCGTTGACCGTCGGGTTGAAGATCGCCAAGCAACGTCTCGTGCTCAGCCGCCTGCTGCTCGGCATGTTCTTGTTCTCGCTGTTCAGCCTCGTGTACATCGGGCTGTTCCCGTCGATCGTGCGACTCAACTTCGACGTCTCCCCGGCGAGCACCACCTACCGATGGCTGTACGCCACATGGGGCGCCGGCGCCTTCCTCGGGGCCTTGTCGGTCGGAACGTTCTTGGCGGTGATCGACCGCCGGGTGCTGATCGTGCGTGGCTTCCTCGGGTTCGCGATCTCGCTCGCTGTGTTCTCACAGTTGCGCGGCCCGGAGTTCGCTTTCCCGGTCGGATTCGTCCTCGGTTTCTTCTATTTCATGACTGCCACGGCGATCACCACCACGTTCCAGCTGAACATGAAGAATACCGAGCGAGCGACCGTGATGCCGCTGTGGTTCATGGTGTTCGGCGGCACCGTGCCCATCGGCAACCTGCTGTTCGGTGTGGTGATCGAGTGGATCGGCGCCCGCGCCGTGCTTGGCTTCGGGGCCGCATTCGCCGTGTTCCTGGCGTGGTGGGTCGACCTGCGACGGCTACCCGAGTCCGCGTTCCTCCCCGAGGAGGACGGTGGCGAACCGTTCAGACCGACTACCGAGACCCGATCGGGCGAATTGCCGTCTGTGTGAGCCCACACGTCGGATGACGACGTCGTCGCTCACGCAGAGCCCAGATTCTGCAGATTCGCTACGTGGTGAGCAATCGCACCAAGCGTTCGAGGCCAGCGGCTCGGCTCGCTTTCACCAGCACGACAACGCCCGGCCCGAGTGCACCGAGTGCTGCGAGCGGATCGGCGGACGGCTCGACTCCGTAGAGATTCGTTCCGACGACGACCACTTCGAGACCGAGTCCGATTGCACGATCGGCGATCGCCCGGTGCGCTGGCTCGGGATCCTCGATCTCGCCCATCAGCCCGAGCACAGCGACGCGACGGTCGGCGTCCATCGCAGCGAGCGCCTCGAGCGCCGCGAGCATCGAAGTGGGATTGGCGTTGTAGGCGTCGTTCACGACCGTCGCGCCACTGGGCGCGGTCGAGATCTCCATGCGCATTCCCGACACGGTGGCGGTCGCCAAGGCGGCGAGCGCAGCATCGAGATCCACTCCGACCACTCCCGCAACTGCGATCGCCGCTGCAGCGTTGGTCACCATGTGCGCTCCGGGCACGGCGAGCTGTGTCGTGCCGCTCCCCCAAGGCGTGTCCACGCGGAACCGCGCTCGGGCCATGGCATCGAGCTCGATTGCACTGACACGCACGTCACCGGTTGCCCCGAACGTGATCACACCGGCCCCGGTCCGCGACCGCATCGCCGCCACTCGCTCGTCGTCGGCATTGAGCACCGCCGTACCGCTGGCAGGCAACGCTTCGACCAACTCTCCTTTGGCCACCGCCACGCCTTCGATGCCGCCGACCAGTTCGGTGTGCGCATGGCCGACGACGGTGACCACGCCGATGTCGGGGCGGGCGATGTCGCACAGCCGACTGATGTGGCCGAAGCCGCGCATGCCCATCTCGAGGATCAGCACCTCGGTGTCGTCGGGCGCATCGAGGATGGTGACCGGCAGGCCCTGTTCGTTGTTGAAGCTGCGCTCGTTCGCCGTCGTGCGCCGGCCGGCACCGCACGCCGCTGCCATCAGGTCCTTCGCCGAGGTCTTGCCGACGCTGCCGGTGACACCGACCACCTGCGCGTCGAGTCGATGACGAGCCCACCCCGCAAGTGCGAGCAATGCCTGCGCTGTGTCGGCCACTTCGATCGCCGTGCCATCGCGGCGGAACGCATCGGGCTCGCTGGTGAGGTGCACTGCTGCCCCCCGCTTGCGAGCAGTACCGATGAAGTCGTGGCCGTTGCGTTCAGCGACGATCGGGACGAACAGCTGACCGGGCATCGTGGTGCGCGAATCGAACGACGCACCGTCGAACCCAACGTCGGGACCGACCAACCGACCGCCGATGCCTGCAGCTGCTTCGGATGCACGAATCCTCACAAGCGCCGACGGTACCGTGGGCCGATGACCGACCAGCGGAATCTCGGCGAACGCGTCCACTTGGTCGTGTTGTTCGGTGGCGAGTCGGCCGAGCACGACGTGTCGTGCACGACCGCCGCCCACGTACTGCGCGCGGCCGACCCCGAGCGGTACCGGATCACCCCGGTCGGCATCTCCACCGAGGGCCAGTGGGCGCTCGCGCAGGAAGCCGTCGACGCACTCATCGAGGGTCCGCACGCCATTCCCGGTCGTCTGAATCCGGCTGGCACCGACGTGTCACCGACGCCGATGATCGCCGAGGCGGTCTCGTCCGACGAGGTCACGGTCGTGCTGCCGCTCCTCCACGGCCCGATGGGCGAGGACGGCACGGTGCAGGGCATGCTCGACCTCGCCAACGTCGCCTACGTCGGCAGCGGTGTGCTCGGTTCTGCCGTGGCGATGGACAAGGCCATGGCCAAACAGGTGCTCACCGCGGCAGGAATCCCGCAGGTCCGCCACCGGGCGTTCGCCGAACACGAGATCACTCCAGGATTGGCAACACAGCTTGCTGACGAACTCGGATTGCCCGTGTTCGTGAAGCCGGCGAACATGGGCTCGTCGGTCGGCGTGTCCAAGGCCACGACCATCGAGGGCTTGCGTGTTGCGATCGACCATGCGCTCACCTACGACGAGATGATCGTGGTCGAGGAGGCGATCGTCGGGCGCGAGATCGAGGTGGCCGTGCTGGGCGGCATCGAAGCGGAGGCATCGGTCCCGGGCGAGATCGTGCCCGGCGACGAGTTCTACAGCTACGAGGACAAGTACGTCACCGACGGTGCACAGCTCCTCATCCCGGCACCGCTCGCCGACCATGAAGTCGAACGGGTGCGCGCGTTGGCGGTCGACACGTTCCGGGCGTTGCGCTGCGACGGGCTTGCTCGAGTCGACTTCTTCTACGAGATGGACGACGCCGGCAACGGCCGCGGGTTCATGTGCAACGAGGTCAACACGATGCCCGGCTTCACGCCGATCTCGATGTTCCCGAAACTGTGGATGCATTCCGGTATGACCTACAGCGAGCTGATCGACCGCCTCGTCGACCTCGCCCTCGAGCGCCACGCTCGTCGCCGCCGCAACACCAAACGCTGACGTCGATCAGGTCGGGGCGAGCGCGGCGCGAAGGAACGCGCGGAGTTCATCCCGCAGCGAGCGGAGACCGGCGGGCGTTGCCTGCCACCCGACGGCGCGTAGCGCTTCGGGTTCGGTGGCGATCCCGGTGAGCGTGGCGTAGCCGAGCGCCGCCACCAGTCGTGGGTCGCCCCGCCGGAGCCGACCGGCATCCATCTCGGCGCCCAGGTACACGACAGCGCGATCGACGAGTGGCTGGATGCGCTCGCGGAGCCGGGCCGCTTGGGTCCCGTCGAGACGACTGACCTCTCGGATCAGACCGAGCAGCGCCGGTCGACGCACCGCCGGACGAAACGCTGCTCGAACCACTGCGTCGATCCGGTCGAGCGGATCGTCGGGTGCGGCCCGCAACGCCGCGTCGATCACGATCACCAACTCCGCCGCCGCAACCGCGAGCACCTCGTCAACGAGATCATCTTTCGTGGCAAACCAGTACAGGACCGTCTGTTTGCGGACCCCGACGACCCGTGCGATCTCGTCGAGCGACACTGCGTCGACGCCGCGGGTACCGAAAAGACCGAGCGCAGCCTCCAGGATCCGCTCTCGAGTCGAACGTTCTCCCATCGCTCCCTCCCCGCTGTCGCTTCGTGTGTTCTCGTGAACGAGTTCACCTCTGAGAGGTGAACTCGTTCACGAGCACGGCAGCATCTCTCTACCAATTGGTAGACGATCGTGCTAGAAAGGTCAAGTGATTGCTGAGGAGCTTGCGGGAAAACGGATCGCCATCACCGGCGCGACCGGATTCGTCGGCACCGCCCTCGTCGAGCGGTTGCTGCGCTCCGTGCCCGACTGCGAACTGGTACTGCTCGTGCGCAACGGCCAGCGCACCAGCGCCGCCCGTCGCACCGACCGCGAGATCTTCAAGAACGACGCGTTCGATCGCCTGCGCGCCGAGTGCAGGGAACGCGGCGTCGAGTTCGCCGAGATGGCCGCCCGGGTCACCACCATCGCCGGCGACGTCACCCGTGACGGGCTGGGCCTGACCGATACCGACCGGGCGATCTTCGCCGGCTGCCACACCGTGATCCACTCTGCCGCCGCGGTGTCGTTCGACTCGCCACTCGACTCGGCCGTCGAGATCAACCTGCTCGGGCCGTCGCGGATCGCGGATCTCTGCAACGCCATCGGCATCACGCCGCACCTCGTGTCGGTGTCGACGTGCTACGTCGCCGGCAACCGCCGCGGCAACGCGCCGGAGAAGCTGGTCAGCGACGGACCCTTCGACATCGGCATCGACTGGCGTCGCGAGGTGGCGTCCAGCCGCAGGCTGCGTTCCGATGCCGACGCGGCCAGCCGCAGTACGGGCAACCTCGAGCGTTTCCGCAAAGAGGCGCGAACGGAACTCGGCGCGGCTGGGGCTCCGGCCCTCGCATCCAAGACCGAGCAGCTCCGCGAGAAGTGGGTGAAGGACCAACTCGTCGAAGCCGGCCGCTCACGCGCCGCCAGCGTCGGTTGGCCCGATGCGTACGCGTTCACGAAGGCCCTCGGCGAGCAGGCACTCACCGATGTCAAGGGTGACGTGCCGGTGTCGATCGTGCGTCCGTCGATCATCGAGTCGGCACTCGCCGAACCGAAGCCCGGGTGGATCCGCGGGTTCCGGATGGCCGAGCCCGTGCTGATCTCCTACGCCCGCGGTCTCCTCGACGAGTTCCCCGGCGTCCCCGAGGGCACGGTCGACGTGATCCCCGTCGACATCGTCGTGGCTGCCATCATCGCCGTCGCTGCGCTCGGGCCCGAGCGTGCGCCCGAGATCACCCAGGTGGCGTCCGGCGGCATCAACCCGCTGAAGTACCAGACGCTCGTCGACAACGTCAGCGGCTGGTTCCTCGAACACCCGATCTACGACAGCAAGGGCCAGCCCATCGTGGTGCCCGAGTTCCGCTTCCCCGGCCGCGGGCGTGTGCAGGGCCAGCTCAACCGGGCCAAGACCGTGCTCACCGTCGGCGAGAGGGTCCTGCAGAACCTGCCGCTGCGCGGTCGCCAGGCCGACTGGTCGGCCCAGATCGAGACCAAGCTCGCCGAAGTCGACCGGGCCCAGACCTACGTCGAGCTCTACGGCCAGTACACCGAATGCGAGGCGATCTACCAGGTCGACAATCTGATGCACACGTGGGCCGGGCTCGACGACGCCGACCGTGCCGCATTCAACTTCGATCCGCTGTCGGTCGACTGGCCCACCTACATCACCACGATCCACCTGCCCTCGATCGTCAAGCACGCGCGCGTCAAGACCACACCCGGCCCGTCGCCGTCGGCAGACCGGATGGGCCGTCTCCGCAAGCAGGTACTCGACCCGAAGCGCCAGGTGGTGGCGTTCGACCTCGAGAACACCCTGATCTCGTCGAACGTGGTCGAGAGCTACTCGTGGCTGGCCACCCGCCGCCTCGACACCCCAGAACGCATCCGCTACGTCCTGCGCACCCTGCTCGAAGGCCCGGGCCTGTTGAAGCTCGACCGCACCGACCGCAGCGACTTCCTCCGGTACTTCTATCGACGCTACGAGGGCGCCCCGGTGGAGCAGATCGAAGCCGACGCCCGCGAGATGTTCGGTCAGATCATCATGACCAAGTCGTTCCCCGAAGGGATGCGACGGGTGCGCCAGCACCGGGCGCTCGGGCACCGCACGGTCCTGATCACGGGCGCACTGAGCTTCAACGTCGAAGGGCTGCGGCCGCTGTTCGACGAGATCGTGGCGTCAGAGATGACGATCCTGCCGAACAACACGTACTCCGGCGAGATGCACGTCGTGCCGCCGACCGGCGAGGCCCGCGCCCAGATCCTTTCCGACTATTGCGACGCCGAAGGCTTCGACCTCGACGAGTGTGTGGCATACGCCGACTCATCGTCGGACCTCCCACTGTTCGAAGCGGTCGGCTTCCCTGTGGCCGTCAACCCCGAAACCCGGCTCGCAGCGATCGCACGCAAGCGCGGCTGGCTCGTCGAGCACTGGAGCAAGTCGCCGGGTGGGCCACGTCCCCGTCTGCCGATCGGCCCGTTGCTGTCGGAACGTCAACGCCGCGAACGATTCGGCGCACGGGCATGAGCTTCACTTCTCGTTTTCGTGGCATTCTCGGCGGGGCCCCCCACCGGAATCCGAGCACGAACGACGTGGTGGCCCGATGAAGGCGCTGCAGGTCTCGCGTTCGGTACCCCGGCTCGGGATGGCACGGATCGCGTCGGCGATCTCGCCGATCACCGCCACGAAGCTCGGACCGCTCGCCTACACCTCCGTCGACGCACCTGAACTGCCGGGTCCCGGCTGGCACCGCGTACGCACCCGGCTCGCCGGCATCTGCGGTTCCGACCTCTCGCTCGTGGAGGGGCATGCATCGCTGTACTTCGAGGACTGGGTGTCGTTCCCGTTCGTGCCCGGCCACGAGGTGGTCGGCGAACTCGACGACGGCACCCGCGTGATCCTCGAACCAGTCCTCGGTCACGAGGCCCGTGGCTTCGCTCCGCCCTTCGACGGCGCGGCACCAGGCGACGGTGACGACTACGCCCACCTGTCCACCGGTCAACTGCAGCCCGGAATCCAGACCGGCTTCTGCTGCTCCACCGGCGGCGGCTGGGCACCCGAGTTCGTCGCCCACGAGACGCAACTCCACCGCATCCGTGACGACATGCCCGACGAGCGCGCCGTGCTGGTCGAACCGTTCGCCGGCGGCATCCACGCGGCGCTGCTCGCTGCACCGACCGTCGCCGCCCGTCAGGACCCCTCGACGCCCGCGATCGTCGCCGTACTCGGCGCCGGCAGCATGGGACTCGCCGCGATCGCGGGCCTGCGGCGCTACGTGCCCGACGTGCGCATCATCGTCGGCGCCCGCTACCCGCACCAGCGCCAGTTCGCGAAGGAGTTCGGCGCCGATGTCGTCGTCGCACCCGACGAACTCCCCCGAGCCGTGCGCCGCGCCGCCGGCTGCCACATGGTCGGCGACCACCTGTCGTCGGGAGCCCATGTCACGATCGACGCGGTTGGCACCAGCGCCACCGTGGCCGACTGTCTGCGCATCACCCGCCCACGCGGCCGCGTGGTGCTGCTCGGTATGCCCGCCGACGTCACGCTCGACCTCACCGGCCTCTGGCACCGAGAGACCGAACTCAAGGGCTCCTACACCTACGGCACCGAACATCTGCCCGACGGTCGCACGGCCCGCACATTCGACCTCGCCATCGAGACAGCCAACGAACTGCGGGCAGAACGCTTGCTCTCGGCCACCTATCCCCTGTCCGACCACGTCGACGCCATCGCCCACGCCGCCACCGCTGGCCGCCGCGGCGCCGTCAAGATCGCCTTTCGTATCTGATGGCCTCGATCACCTCGCCCACCGAAAATCTCGATTGGGTCTGACCCCAATCGAGATTCGGGACCACTCGCAAGGAGTTGCTCGCTGATGCCACGCCCTGGATTCGTACTGGATGTCGACAAGTCGACGCCGCCCACCCTGTTCTGGCACGGCGAGGGGTTCCGGCTCGAGAAGCTGCCCGCCGACCGCAGCCGGGTGATCTACGCGCCCGAACCGCACGACGCGATCGACGACGTCGATGGCGCGATCCGCACCTCGCTGCTCAACCCGATCGACATGGACCCGCTGCCGTCGCTGCTGTTCCCCGGCATGAAGCTCACCATCGCGTTCGACGACGTCAGCCTGCCGCTGCCGAAGATGAAGCGCCCCGATCTGCGCCAACGGATCATCGAGCAGGTGCTCACCATGGCCGCCGATGCGGGCGTCGACGACGTCCACATCATCGCTGCGCTCGCACTTCACCGCCGGATGCACGAATTCGAACTGCGCCACGCCCTCGGCGACCGGGTGTACGACGCGTTCGAGCCGCGCGGCCTCCTCTATCAACATGACGCCGAAGACCCCGACAACCTCGCCTTCCTCGGCACCACCGACCAGGGCGAAGAGATCGAGATCAACAAGCGCGCCGCCGAATCCGACCTGCTGATCTACGTCAACATCAACCTCGTCGCGATGGACGGCGGATGGAAGTCGACCGCGATCGGCCTCGCCAGCTACCGCTCGCTGCGCCACCACCACAACCCCACCACGATGGAGGCGTCGCACTCGTTCATGGACCAGCACGCCTCCGAGCTCCACAAGAGCACGTGGCGGATGGGCAAGGTCATGCGTGACAACGGCCCCACGGTGTTCCAGATCGAGACCACGCTGAACACCGACACGTTCCCGCAGCCGTTCGAGTTCCTGTCGAAGCGCGAGTGGGAGTGGAAGCCGAAGGATCGGGCCCTCTACCTCGGCGCTGCGAAGTCGCTCGCCAAGACGCCGCCGCGCCTGGCCCGCAAGATCTTCCACGGCATCGAAGCACCGCACCAGATGACCAGCATCCAGTGCGGCGAGGTCGAGGCCGTCCACAAAGTCACCACCCAGAACGTGTACGACCAGCAGCTCGTCGAGGTCGAGGGTCAAACCGACATCCTCACGATGGGGATTCCCTACATCTGCCCGTACAACGTCCACTCGATCATGAACCCGATCCTGGTGATGTGCACCGGGCTCGGCTACTTCTTCAATCTGTACCGCGGCAAGCCGCTGGTGCGTGAAGGCGGCGTGGTGATCCTCACCCACCCGACCACCCCCGAGTTCCATCCGGTGCACCATCCGAGCTACATCGATTTCTTCGAAGAGGTCCTCGCCGACACCCGCGACCCGCACGTGATGTCGCAGAAGTGGGAGAAGCAGTACGCCGAGGACGACTGGTACCGCCACCTGTACCGCACCACCAACGCCTATCACGGCGTGCACCCGTTCTACATGTGGTACTGGGGATGCCATGCAATGAAGCACGTCGGCAAGGTGATCATCGTCGGCGGCGACGCGGCGACGGTCCGCAAGCTCGGCTTCACGCCGGCGTCGACGATGAACGACGCGTTCGAGATCGCCTCCGACACCGTCGGCCGCTCCCCGACGATCACCCACATCAAGACGCCGCCGTTGATGATCGCGGACGTCAAGTAGGGCCTGGACGATACCGACATGGTCGACCGGAATCTGCAGAGGGCACAGCGCGCTGCCGGCGCGGCGGAAGATGCGCTACGGCGCGCCGCCATGCCGCTGCGCAACTTCGGCTTCCCCTACCGGGCGCCAACGGTGCCCCGGGGTGTCGAGGTGCCGCCCGAGGTGTCAGGTCTCGGCGCTCACTACGACACCGGGTGGGCCAGGCGTCCACTGGCGTCGTCGGTGCGCACCGTGATGGTGGAAGGACCCGTTCGGTTGGCCGCCCGGGTCCTGGCGTCGCCGGAAATCCTCGGCACCGATCGACTCGCCGACCTCGCTGCGATGCAGGATTCGCCGGCGCTGATCTTCACGCCGAACCACCACAGCCATCTCGACACCGGACTGATGATCCGGTCGGTGCCGTCAACGTGGCGCCACAAGCTGGTCGTGGCCGCCGCCGCGGACTACTTCTTCGACAAGAAGTGGAAAGCGGCGTTGTCCGCACTGTCGCTCAATGCCATCCCGATCGACCGCGAAGTCACCGGGCGTACGTCGTCCGACCTCATCAAGGGCCTCATCGACGACGGCTACAGCCTGGTGATCTACCCGGAAGGTGGGCGCTCGCCCGACGGCTGGGGACAGGACTTCAAGGGTGGCGCGGCGTATCTGTCGGCTCGTACCGGCGCCCCGGTGGTGCCGGTGTTCATCGACGGCACCGGCGCCATCTTCGGCAAGGGGATGAAGCGCCCGAAGCCCGGCCGCGCCAAGGTCGTGTTCGGCGCCCCGATGCGTGCGGAAGACGGCGAGTCGACTCGCCGGTTCAACGCTCGCATCGAAGCCGCCGTCACCACGCTCGGCGACGAGGCGATCACCGACTTCTGGACCGCTCGCCAGCGTGCCGCCAGTGGCACCAGCCCAGCGCTGACCGGCCCCGATCACACCGGTTGGCGTCGCGACTGGGCACTCGCCGAGCGCCGCAAGCTCGGCACCGCCGGCCTGCGCCGCCGCCAGCAACGCCGCTGGCCCGACCTCGGCTGAGCCCCAACCGCGTTTGGTCCGAGCCTGACCGAACGGCGGGTCCTGACCGACCCGCTGTTGACGCTACGTATCTCCCATCTGCGACGTCGTCGACCCCTCCCGTCCCCTGATGTCGCCGATTTCGACACCGTGCTGTTGTCACACGCACACCTCCACCTGTCGTCGTGCCGATCCACTAGGGCGCCTAGGCTCAATACCGTCCAGTTAGATTGATTGTAGGAGGATTGCTGGTGGCCGGTTGTCGGGCTGGGGCCAGTTCCGGTGGCGTTTTCGT
>Ga0105055_10000206_pt1 | contig 83368 bp, 85 predicted proteins | sample BON03_FD_78090 | JGI IMG/M metagenome (GOLD analysis project Ga0105055, IMG submission 78090) | Freshwater microbial communities from Lake Bonney liftoff mats and glacier meltwater in Antarctica - BON-03 | ecosystem: Environmental > Aquatic > Freshwater > Ice > Glacier meltwater | place: Lake... | reverse complement strand
AGTATTTGTTGCTGCTGTTAGCGCGCTGACTGGAACTAGCACTGATGATGTTGTAGTGACAGTTGCGTCACCCATAGAAGAGTTTGCAGGAATGGTAGTTAAGTGTGCTTTTAAAGTGAAAGTATCGCCAGCTGCGGCAGTTACAACGTTAGCTGATGCGAATGTAATTGGAATTGTAGTAGCGATGCCAACTACTGCTTGGGTTGTTGGCAACTCTCCCTGAGTGAATGTTCCCGCGTTTGTAGCCGCACTTGCTGAAACAACGGAAAGCATTCCGAAGCCCAGCGTAGCAACTGCTACAAGCGCTATGCGCTTGAAAGTTGTCTTTGTAGACATTTTTTTCCTTTCGTTTAGTCGAGAACAGGAATTTCCTGCCCTCGGCTTTGGGTAATTAATGTCTTCTCATATGTCATGAGAGGGCATTTCAGAGTTATCTACAGGGTTGAATTCATTTGATTTTTAGCGGTTAGCGTGACGGCATGCCATTTTCACTATTTATTTTCATAGATGAATCTGGCAACTTTGATTTTTCTGATAAAGGAACTGATCACTTTGTGATGGCGTGCGTTGCTACCTTGAGCCCATTGGACTCGGCAAGGGCTTTAGATGAACTTAGATATCAGTTACTTGCTGAGGGCAAAGATGTTACCTATTTTTATGCCTCAGAAGATCGGCAGAGGATTCACAGGCTTTAGGTATGTAATAGGGGCATGACGCAGGCGACTCGCATTTATCGGTATTCCGGCAAGGGCACGGATGTGGGCGGCGTTAGTTGGTTTTTTATTGATGGTGTTGGCGGGTGTGACTTCGTATAAAAAAGCTCGGGCTAAGATGAGTTATGAAACCTGGTGGATGGTTCACGTGCTGACATATGGCGCGGTGGCGGCATCGTTTATGCATCAAATTGCAAATGGGCAGGTGCGAGGTCGGCCATCGCTAACTGGGGTGTCGGTTGAGTCGCCGCAGTTGAAGGTTCGGGTTCCGCTGAAATTAAAAAAAGCCATTGATAAAGAGGCCAAGCGACGTGGGTTAACGGCATCTATGGTCGTTCGAGAGGCGTTGCAAGAGAAGTTTGCCCAGAAGAGTTAGCGCCAGATCTCTGCGGTGGCTTACACCTGGTTCACAGAAATCATTCAGGTGAGTGCGGTTTTATGCCTGTATTGAACCTTTCGAGGGGCCATCAGTATTTATTAACTACGGAAATGTTCAAGTAAAAATTACCGTAGTAAATGGCAAGATTCGGCGAAGTGGTTTGACCAGGAAGCGCTGACTGGTTACCAAGTATTTGCCGTAAATCGACATGAAGAAATGGCCTGGGAGATTTAGGATGGGCGCTATGCAAAGCCAGGGCTCAGGCACATTAACCTCAAAATATAAGCGCGTTACTTTATTTTTTACGGTCGTTTTTGCTTTTGTTTCTTTGGGGCTCACTCCAGCATTTGCCGCCGATGAACGCGTCATCGACATTGTTACCGTTACGTGGAACGGTGCGGGTGCATTAGCGGGTAGCGCGCAAGATGTTTCAGAAGTTGTTGATAAAGAAGTTAATGCGGACTGGATTAAATTTACCGATATGTTTGGCGATACTAAAGATCGCGCCGTTTCATTTAAAACGGGAAAGATTTTGGATGTGCCAATTTCTTTAAATTCCAAGATGGCGTGCACTGGCTACATTGCTTCCGAGTTCATGACGTCAATTCGCGTTGAAGGCTATAAGCGTTTAGGGATTTCAGATTCTTCAAATCGATACTTGATGGTGCTGGCACCAAAAGCTGGATGTGTTTGGTCGGGCCGAGCTAATTTGGGAACACCTGAGAGTCGAAGCGGAACTTTGATTATGCATGACAACGCATCGGGTTTTGTGATCACACATGAATTAGGCCATACATTTGGTTTAGGTCACAGCAACTTTTTGCGTTGCGATAATGCAAAGTACGACGGGCCGTGGGGCGAGACCTGCAAGGGCGTGGAATACGGTGGAACTATCGATGTCATGGGAAATGTTGATACATCTTCTCCGCTCAGCACATACAACCAGTGGCGCATGGGTTTAATTGATGATTCACAAATTAAACAGATTTGGCAAAGTGAAGTTGTCACGGTCGCACCTAGTGATTTTGCAAATGGAATTAAGGCGCTTTATATCCGCGATGGAAAAGCTGCCTACTGGGTGGAATACCGTCGCAAACTAGAAGGCGTCGGATACAAGCCTGGTTTAGCTATTTATCGCATGGATCCGCCACCTATTTCAGCTGTGGTTTCCGTCAATTCTGAAGATACCGCCGCATCCGAATTTGGTTCAGTAATCGGTACCGATGTCTGGATGCTCAATCTTGATACCTATCAATACCGTGATTCAAAATCAGTCGGCGGATCAATGACGGCATTAACGGCAACGACATATTCCGGTGATGTTTCATTCTCGGCCGTTGCATCTGAAACTGGTGCCGTTGTTACGATCAAGAAAAAAACAGATGTAACTGGGCCGCCAACTCCGGCTGTTGTACCCGTTGAGCAATGGACATCACCCAACATGGTTATTTTAAAACCAGGCGGGGAAGATGCCGATACTGCAATTGCAAGTTATGAAAGTTCAATTAACGATGCCGTTGCACTTTTGAAATCATCCAACATCGATGGTTGGTTACCAACTTATTTGTCACCATTTGTTGCACCTAAAACGGTTTACTTGCGTGATCTGCCTGAAGGTAATTTTACTTTCAAAATGCGCGCAATCGATATCGTGGGTAATAAGAGCGAGTGGTCAACACCCATGAAGGTCACCATCGACCGTGGGTATCCAGTTGCGACAAATGATTTCACGCTAACTAATGTCAATAACAAAGATTTAACAGTGACTTGGAAAGGTGCAACCGATGTCGGCAGTGGAATCTGCCAGGTCAATGTGGTCGATGAAGATGGCTTAATTATTCAAAGCAGTAATGTAAAAAATGCGCCAGCTTTGAAAGTTGCATCAGGTGCAACATTGGCCGGAACTGCGCAGGTATTTGATTGCCTTGGTAATGGTTTAGTAGGCGATCTCAGTATCGCAAATACTTACTATTCAGCTGATAAATCATCCCGGACTGGCAAATGGAGCCCGGCCGCTAGTTTTGGTGCTGGCGCAATTAAGTGTGTGGGCAAATGCACCGCATCAATTAGTGCAAGCGGAAAAGTGAATGTTTTGATTGGAAGCGGAGCTGCAACTGTTGTAGTTGGTGGCAAGACCGTGGCAACAATTGCCGATAACAAAGGCAAGAACATGTCCATGAGCTCAGAAATTGATCTTGGATCCGTGAAGAAAGTTGTGCGCATTACTGGAAATAATTTTGTTTTAATTGGTTTGGCATCGGTAAGGACAACACTTGGTAGCTTGAAAGAGCTTGCTCGAGCCCCAGCCGTTACTGATCTATCATTAACAGATAGCAAGCAAGTTGCCTTGGCCAAGTTTGGTTTCCGCGCCGAAGATTTCAGTAATGAATGGACGCTACTTCCAATGGGTGGCGGAACCACGTTAAATGATCCATCGCTAGATTTATGTAACGGCAAATTTGACTCTGAAAAAGATCGTGTTGAACGCCGACAACTCTTTGCCACAAAAACTGGTTCAACTTTCTCTTTCCTTTCCAGTGAAACCGTTAGGTATTCATCGGTTGCCGCAGCAACAGCTGCTCAAAAAGAGTTAGCAAAAGTTTTAGCTGATTGCGTAAAGAACAAGGGCTACACCGATGCAGCCGGCGGGCTAATGTCTTATGACATTAAAGCTCTGCCTAAACTTCCGGTCGGCGTAGTTGCTGAAGGTAACCGAGTATTTGTTCACACAGTTATCGACACTGGCGCAAATGCACGCACATTGCTTGGCTTCTACCAATTCAATGGCGATATATTTACTGGGCTATACGTAGTTAATTCCGCTGGCTTCACTGATGCTCAGGTCGCAAAATGGCTACGAGTAGCAGTCACCTTTGCCCAGCGCCTGCAAGGAAAATCGGCTTAAATTGTTTTACTAGTTTTTCTTGAGATCACGATAAAAATTCTCGTGTCTGCCAATTGCATGCCAGGTGATAATTTTTTTTGAGATATTAAAGGTGTAACCCAGTAACCACTTCTCTTTGCCTATTTTGTATTTGTGCACAAAGAAGTTGGAAAGGTCACCACTTTTTTCGACTCCAAGTTCGGGCTTTTGAATCAGAAGATCCATTGCTTCATGTAAAGCTGCCAGCTCTTGTCGATTCAGCCGCTTATAGGACCTAGAGAAGCGGGTGGTTTGATTTTCTTTATAGGGCAACTAGAGCTCGCGACGCTTAAAGGAACTCTTTGCTTTTTCAGGAGTAGCTAAAGAGGCCAATGAGTCGACCACGAAATTTACTGGCAGATCGGGATTATCTAGACAGGTGCGTCCGACTTGGGCCCAGAATTCAATCTGCCCCGCGATTGTGCGATGTTCGATCGCTGCCTCTTTTTTTGCTCGCTGATATAAATCTGCTTCGATTCTGACTGGCATGCCCATGACCATATCTTACTACATTTGTAGTAAAAACAACTTATTTCATACCGTGCATAAAATCGTAGATTATGCCGAAAGTGCGTTAAGGCTTTCAACTTCGGTAGCAGTTAGATCAACAACTTGAACGATCTCTTCAAGTTGAGGAACTGTTCTGGCCGATGCAATTGGCGCACTTACTGTTGGTTGGGCACGAAGCCACGCTAAAGCAATTGCACCCAAGGAAGCATTATGGTTTTTCGCGATCTCATCCATAGCGGTAAGAACCGCATAATTTTTATCGTTGGCATATTGAAGTGCGCCAGCTGCGCGCTTTGAATCAAATTCAGTTAAACCAGGGCGATATTTTCCAGTGAGGAAACCGCGAGCGATTCCGTAAAAAGGAATGTTAGAGATACCAAGTTCGGCAACGGCTGTCTCCATCTCACCTTCATAAGGCGTCCGATCTAGCAGGTTATATAAATCTTGCACCGCAACATATGAGGGAAGGTTATTGTCTTGGCTAAATTTAATTGATTCACGAAGTCGCGCTGGTGTGAAATTTGATGCGGCGATGTAGCGAACTTTTCCTTCGGCGATTAATTGGGCATAAGCACCAAGAGTTTCTTCCAACGAAACTGATTCATCATCTTCGTGGCTGTAATACAAATCAATGTAATCGGTTTGCAAACGGTTGAGCGATTCCTCGCAGGCTTCCATAATATTTTTCGCCGAAAGACCAGTGCGGGTATCCATCTTTGCAACTTTAGTTGCGATCACCATCTCGCTTCGGTTTCCGCGGGCCTTCATCCAGGTACCGATTACAGATTCAGATTCACCGCCAACATGGCCCTCGATCCACTGGTTATACATATCTGCGGTATCGATGAAGTTTCCATTGTGGGCGCGATATGCATCCATAACTAAATGGGACTCGACTTCATTGGCATTGCCGCCAAAGATGTTGCTGCCAAGGCATAGCGGGTGAACTACAAGGTCGGTTTCTGGGATAGTGATCATGGCCTCAGGTTAAGGCACAATTGGCGTATGCGTGAAACTACGGGTGGCTTTACCAGTGCAGGGTTAGCGCTAGAAGCGCGCACTCTTGAACTAACGTCTCTGTCTCAAAAAGAGGCGATTGAAATTGGCGAAATCGCAATGGAGCTTGGTTTTGCACGTGGATTAACAATTGCGGTAGAAGTCCGATTGAAAGAGTGGATTGTTTTTCATGCATCCTTGCCAGGATCTACTCCTGAAAACGATGGCTGGATTGCTCGTAAAGCTCGAGTTGTTTTAGCAACTGGTAATTCAACGATGTATGAACGCGTGCTAGCTGAAGAACAAGGCATCGATTGGTATGTAACAAAAAATATGCCGGAAGAGATACATGCAGTTCATGGCGGCGGATTACCGTTAAATGTAAAAGGTTTTGGTTGTATGGGAATTTTATTAATTAGCGGTCTGCCACAAGTACAAGATCACTTATTGGGTGTGGAAATCTTGACCGAATTTTTAGCGCGTAAAGGCGAGCTGTTATGAGCATCTGGGTCTGTGGTGAAGTATTAATCGATATCTTGCCAACTGGGCCAGTTGTTGGTGGCGGTCCTGCTAATACCGCTAAAGCGTTAGCGCGTTTAGGACACAATGTTGATTTTATTGATGGAATCTCAACTGATGCATACGGTGTTAGCGCCCGAAAAGAGTTAGAACGTGACGGGGTTGGGTTAGCACTTTCACTCGTATCGGAAAAGCCAACGTGTACTGCAACGGTAACTCTTGATGCGCAGGGCAGTGCTAGTTATGAATTTTTAATTGATGGCACCGCAACATTTGATTTTGCCGCTTCGTGGTTGCCGGATCCAGAACGGTTAAAGCCATCGGTTCTACATATCGGAACCCTGGTAACCATTGTGGAATCAGCATCAACCGTACTCTTTGATTGGGCAGTTAAATGCGCTGAATTAGCACCGATCGTCTTTGATCCAAATGTGCGCTCATCTGTTGTGGGCGACCGCGAAAAATACCGCCAGGCCGTTGAAAAATGGGTCTCAATCGCATCGGTTGTGAAGTTATCCGATGATGATATTTCTTGGTTGTACGCAGATGAATCTATGGATGAAGTTGCCAAACGTTGGATCGCGGGCGGGGCATCACTTGTCGTTGTTACTCGAGGCGCCAAGGGAATCATTGGCTTTACTGAACATGGCAGCGAAGAAGTAGAAAGTGCAAAAGTAACTGTGGTCGATACGGTTGGTGCCGGCGATACAGTTGGGGCAATTTTAGTAGAGGGAATTATTACTCATTCCGTAAATGGATTACAAGGTCATGTACTTAACGCCGTTTTGCACCGTGCAGCAATTGCTGCCGGTATTACCGTTTCACGTGCTGGCGCACAGCCTCCGCGATTGCACGAACTAGTAGAAGCGCTGGATAACTAATGCAATTTATTGATGATGCCGAATTTCAAATTGCAATTGATGACGATAACGGCGCGCGTATCACTTCCTTAAAATGGCGTGACAATGAATTTGCACTTCCTTTTCGTGGACAGGTCCATACTTCGGGTTGGTATGCCATGGCGCCATGGGCTGGGCGAATCAAAGAAGGTCTAATTACAAATAGTTCTGGTCAGCAGATTCAACTTCCAGCAACGATCGACCCACCACATGCTTTGCATGGCTTTGGTTTAATTTCTTCATGGCAGGAAATCGGGCCTGGTCGTTCGCTATTACATCTGCCATCACCGTATGGCGATGCAACGGTGGAACAAAAGATTGAAGTTTTAGATGATGCAATTCGTTGGTCACTTGAATACGACGATAATGGCTGCGATCTACCGGCTTGGTTAGGTTTTCACCCATGGTTTGCCCGCGATCTAGATCGTGGTGGCAGCGCCGAAATTGAGTTTGAAGCAACGCAGATGTTGCTGCGCGGTAGCGATGGTCTGCCAACTGGTGAATTAGTAAAGCCAACTCAACCGCCGTGGGACGATGCATTTACCGGCATCAAAGGCACGCCAGCCGTGGTTTGGGAGGACGTCGCCCGAATCTCAATCGAAAGTGATGCACCGTGGTGGGTTGTTTACTCGGAAGATTCAGATGGAGTTTGTTTAGAGCCACAGACTGCGCCACCTGATGCGCAGAACTTGGGGATTACTGGCGAAAATTATATTGAAGCATTATTTGTCTTTGAATCCTTGGAATAAGTGCGGGCCCACCAGCAAAACTAAGGGTTTTAATTAAAACCAAGCGAGCTGTAAAGCTTTAAACCACGTTCGTTATCGGCATCTACGTACAAGATTGCGTGCTTTAGACCCTTATTTACTAGGTAATTAATCGCTTCAACAGAAAGTGCGCGAGCAATTCCGTGGCCGGCGTAATTTGGGTGCGTGCCAACTACATACAGTTCGCCAACTGGATCTTGATTAATTAAATCTTGGTGGATCTTGGTCCAGACAAAACCTTGAATTTGACCGTTTTCAGTGGCAAGAAAGAATCCATCTTGATCAAACCAGGGTTCGGCCATTTTGTTTTCTAAATCAGTCATCGCCCAATTTCCTTGATCTGGGTGATGGGCGAAGGCTACATTATTTAATTCCAGCCATTGCTGTTTGTGTGAAATCGGATCAAAGGTTTCAATAATGTAATCGTGTTCGGCTTGTGGCAGTGAACTTGTATCTAAATCGCGATGTAGTTTAAGAATATGGCGCATGGTTATGCGTCAACTGTAAAGCGGTAACCAACGTTTCGTACCGTGCCAATGATAGCTTCAAATTCTGGACCTAATTTTGAGCGAAGCCGACGGATGTGAACATCTACTGTGCGAGTTCCACCGAAGTAGTCGTAGCCCCAAATTTCTTGTAACAGCTGCGCGCGCGTAAAAACACGGCCTGGATGTTGAGCCAAGTACTTTAAAAGTTCAAACTCTTTAAAAGTTAAATCTAAAACATTACCTTTTAAACGCGCGGTGTAGGTTGTTTCATCAATTGTTACTTCGCCACTTCTAATTTCGTTACTGTGCGGGTCGGCGGCAACCATTTGAATTGCATGCTTGCCTAAGGCGACACGAATTCTGGTATCAACTTCAGCTGCACCTGCGGTATCTAAAATTACGTCGTCGATTCCCCAGTCTGCATTAATTGCAGTAAGTCCACCTTCAGTTGTAATAGCAATGATGGGGCTGCCAACACCGGTGGAAACTAAAAGTTTGGTAAAAGCTTTTGTTGCCGGTAAGTCGCGACGAGCATCGATCAGCAAAACATCGATTTCTGGAACATCCACTAACACACTGGCTTCGGCAGGCAAGATTTTTACTTGGTGCTGCAGCAATCCCAGTGCGGGAAGCACTTCGGCGCTGGCTCCAAGAGTGTTCGTAAGTAGCAGAACTCTGGCCATTGGGACAGACTACTCTTGTGAAAACTTTGCTTCCACTGGCGGTTGTGCTGATCCTTAGTAGTGCCTATGGCATTTGGTATCAACGCACGCGGGGCAAGGTTGTCGTAAAGGCCAAGCAAGTAAATAAGGGCTCAATTACGCCAGAGATAATCGGTGCGGCTTTGGGATCTCGGGCAACGCTGGTGCAGTTCTCGTCGGCTTTTTGTACGCCGTGTCGGGCTACCCGAACTTTGCTAGACGATGTCACCGCCGATATGGCCGATGTGGCACATGTTGAAATCGATGCTGAAGCGCATCTCGAACTTGTCCGAGCTTTGGATATTCGCAGTACGCCAACAACCTTGTTTATCGACCGCAATGGCAATGAAGTTGGTCGGGCCATGGGCGCACCCAAGCGTGCGCAGGTCCTGGCTGCTATCGCTGCTATCGCTTAGTTTTACTTGCGAATAACTTGCAACTCGCGCGATTGAAACTACCGCTTTACTCTTAAGCCATGTTGATCGCAGCTACTAAGCGCCGAGTAATTGATTACGGCCGGGTATCTGCATCTTTGTGTCTTGCTTAATTGTTTCTTCATCTAACAATTAACCGACGACCAATTATTCAACAAACAAGGGAATAGAAATGACTCAAGTAAAGAATTCAAATTTAGCACCAACAATTATCGATGCGCGTGGTCCACGCTTTGGCGCTGTTATTACAACGCTTGTGTTAGCAACAGTGCTAGTGACAAATAATCTTTATCTAATTATTGCGCAAGCGATTGTCTTTGCAATCGGTGCTATTAAAGGACCACAGTTCACACCGTATGGATTTATCTTTAAAACTTTTGTGAAGCCACGATTAAAGGGTTTAGCAACTACCGAAGATGTTCGCCCACCACAGTTTGCCCAAAGCATTGGTTTACTCTTTGCATTAGCGGCTGCCGCTGGTGCTATCGCTGGTTTAGATCTGGTCTTTACAATCGCAGTCGCCTTTGCGTTAGGCGCAGCTTTTCTTAATGCCGCTTTTAATTTCTGCCTTGGGTGCGAGATTTACCTTCTCCTACTTCGTGCCCGTTCAAAGTAAAGGGTAGGGTTTAGACATGGCTGGAAGACACGAACTCCACGAAAAGGGCTTACGCCTTACGCCACAACGCGAATTAGTTCTTTCCGCGGTCCGTGCCTTGGGTCATGCAACGCCAGAAGAGGTAGCTGAAAAAGTTCGGGAAACTCATCCGGGAATTAATCTGTCCACGGTCTATCGCAATTTAGAAACCTTGGAAAACGTCGGTCTAGTTCAACATACGCACCTTGGTCATGGTGGTGCCACCTACCACGCAGCCGAAGAGCTGACGCATTTACATTTAGTCTGCGGAAAGTGCGGATCAGTTGGCGATGCACCAATCGATGCGGCAGCAAATTTTGTAAATATTTTGGCCGATGATTACGGCTTTAAAACAGATGTAACGCACTTTGCCGTGTATGGCACCTGTGCAAATTGTGTGAAACCGTAGCGCTCTCGCGAAACGGTTATCATTAATACATGAGCGCCGTACTAGTTGAAGCTGGTCCCGATAAAGGGGCTATTTGGCATTTCGGTGAACCAGTAAAAGAACAGCGCGCATTAGAGGCCGGAACTGCTTGGGCCGATCTATCTCATTACAGCGTAATCGCAGTTTCTGGCGCCGATCGTTTGAAATGGTTACATGATTTAACAACCCAGTTCGTTAGTGATTTGGCAGCAGGGGTCTGGATGCCGGGCATGATTTTAGATGCTAAGGGTCACGTTGAATTTCAATTTAATTTAGTCGATGATGCAACGACAACATTTTTAGTTATTGACCCGGGTTATGCCGATAATTTAATTGAGTATTTAAATAAAATGAAATTTATGTTGCGAGTCGACGTTCGAGATGCAACTAGTGAATTTGCTGTCCTGCGTGCACCTGGTGCGCCAACTGAAATCGGGGGGCCTTTTGCGCTGGTGCCACGCGGTGAAGTGGAAGAGATGAAAAATACTTTTGGTGGGGTAGCTACTCAAGTGGGTACGTGGGCGTTAGATGCCGAACGAGTTGCCGCACATCGTCCACGGATTGGTTTTGAGACCGATCACAAATCAATTCCAAATGAATTAGGCGTTTTAAATGGTGCGGTACATATGAAAAAAGGTTGTTACCGTGGCCAAGAAACCGTGGCCAAGATTTATAACTTAGGTAATCCACCCCGCCGATTAGTAATGCTTCATCTCGATGGCAGCGATGTTGGTTTTCCAGCGACCGGTACAAAGATCGAAAACGATGGCATCGTTGTTGGCTTTATTGGAACCGTTGCTAGACATCACGAATTAGGCACTATTGCGTTAGCTATTGTTAAGCGAAATACACCAGTTGAATCCACGTTAAGCATCGATGGAATTCCGGCATCACAACAGGTGATTGTTTAACCGCTATCCTTAAGCCATGGAGCTGTTCACTTCGGTAATCCTTGGCCTCGTTGCCATTGCTTTGGGAGTTGCGCTCATCATTTATGCATTTAAAGGTCGCCAATCACAGGCTCGGCGAACTACTAACTGGAGGCCGCGTAACTAATGGTTTTTACAATCCCGGAAGGTTTAAATCCAGAGCTCAATCCCTTGGCCTGGATGGTTGGTACGTGGCGTGGCAAAGGCCGCGGTGAATATCCAAACATTGAAGGCTTTGAATTTGCGCAAGAAGTTGTTTTCAATCACGATGGTCGTCATTTTCTTAACTATTACTCGCGTTCGTGGATTATCGATGCTGATGGTGAAATTGTTCGCCCAGCTGGATCGGAAACTGGTTTTTGGCGCGTAAAGCCCAACAATGTTTTAGAGGTTGTCATCGCCCATAACACCGGAATTGCCGAAGGTTGGGTTGGAACTTTTGATGGTCCAAAGATTCAATTAGTTTTAGATCAAGGTTATTCCGCGCCATCGGCAAAGATTGTTACTGCTGGCGTGCGTCTTTACGGTTTAGTGGCCGGCGAGCTTTTCTTTGCCTACGACATGGCCGCCGAAGGTCAAGAGCTAGAAGCACATATCTGGTCATCACTAGAACGTCAGGGTGAATAATTGCAATTAGGTGAAGTTTTAGCCGAAGTAACTCGCAGTGGAGTTGTTGAATCCATCCATGCTGGCCATTTAGTTTTACTCAACGCCGATGGCACGATTCTTTTTCAAAAAGGTGATCCAACTTTAGATATTTACTCTCGTTCATCCCTGAAATCGATTCAAGCATCGGCCATGGTTCGGGCCGGCTTAGATGTAGAACCTCGTTTGTTAGCTTTAGTCTGCGCATCACATGCCGGTACTCAGATGCATCAGCAGGGTGCGCAATCGATTTTAGCTAAAGCGGGATTAGATGAGCACTCTTTGCAATGTATTTTAGATCGCCCACTTGATGAAGAGCTTCGTCGCACTGCTGCGCCAACACGTTTAGCGATGAACTGCAGCGGAAAGCATGCCGGCATGTTGGCAACCTGTGTTATTAATGGTTGGCCGACTGAAACATATTTGCAACCAGATCATCCTTTGCAGTTAGCGATTAAAAATGAAGTGGAATTAATGAGTGGTGAAAAAGTTACCCTCACTAGTACCGATGGCTGCGGTGCTCCGCTCTTTCTCTTTTCACTACTTGGTTTGGCGCGAGCAATTAGAAACTTAACTATTAGCAGCGATCCAGTGCATCAAAGCGTGGTCCAAGCTTGTCGCGATTTCCCGGAAATGGTTTCTGGCCCAGGCCGTCTTGCCACCCGAATGATGCAAAACGTTGAAGGACTATTTATGAAAGATGGCGCCGAAGCGGTAAACATTGCATCACTTCCAGATGGTCGAACATTTGCAGTCAAGATTAGCGATGGTAATCAACGTGCCATGCCGGCTATTTCAGCGGCGGCGCTGCAGTTATTTGGTATCGAAACCGGCGAAGAAGTTGTTGAAATCTTCGGTGCCGGCCTGCCAATTGGCAGTATTCGCGCAACTTACTAATCGCGCGTACCCTTAAACCCTATGAATGGTCGCATTGCCACTTTGATGGTGCATACATCGCCGCTGGATCAACCAGGTATTGGCGATGCTGGTGGCATGAATATTTATGTTGTGGAATCAGCCCAGCGCATGGCCGCTATGGGTGTATCCGTAGATATTTTTACTCGTCGCACCGATCCCGATGCACCTGAAATTGTAGAAATTTCACCCGGCGTTCGCGTTCGATATTTTGATTGTGGGCATGGGACTTTAACAAAAGAGCAGTTGCCAATTCACATTGCTGGTTTATCAAAAGCGTTTTTGCAGATTATGCGCAATGAAAATTACGATGCGATTCATTCGCATTATTGGATTTCTGGAAAAGTAGCGATCGCAACGGCAAAAGAGTTACAGATTCCACTTATTCACACTATGCACACAATGGCGCGAGTAAAGAATTTAAATTTGGCCGAAGGCGAATCACCGGAACCAATGATTCGTGTGCAAGGTGAAACTCAAGTTGCCGCCGTTGCCGATGCCCTAATTGCAAACACCGATGCTGAAGCGGCAAGTTTGGTTTCACTCTACGATGCTTGCCCCGATACGGTTCACGTTGTTTCACCTGGTGTCGATCTATATACATTCACGCCCGGCAAAGGCCGCGGCGATGCCCGAACCGCGGTAGGTCTGCCACAAGATGCTTTGGTCGTTACTTTTGTTGGCCGAATTCAGCCACATAAAGGTCCAGAAGTTTTGATTCGTGCAGCGAGTGAATTAGTAAAACATTCACCGGCTTTGCGACATAAATTAATTGTTAACGTTATGGGCGGGGCATCGGGTGCAAATACCGAAGAAGTAGATCGGCTAAAAGAGTGCGCAACCTGGCTTAGTATTGATGATGTAGTTCGTTTTGCACCACCTGTGCCACGCGCCGAATTACCGCAGTGGTATCGCGCCGCCGATTTAGTATGCGTGCCAAGTTATAGCGAAAGCTTTGGTTTAGTAGCACTGGAATCACAAGCTTGTGGCACACCAGTTGTAGCAACAGCCGTGGGTGGATTGCGTACGGCAGTCGCCGATGGAATCTCTGGCGTGTTAGTAGATGGTCACGATCCAAAGGCTTGGTCTTCCGTTATTTCACGTTTGCTGCAAGAGCCACAGCGCCGAGTTCTGCTTTCCATGGGCGCAATTGAGCACGCTTCGCACTTCGGTTGGGATGCAACGGCGCGCGGAACTTTGGATATCTACGATCAAGTTATTAGCGCAGCCCGCAAATCTTTGGAAGCGTAAATGGCTGCGATCGACCCCCGCATAACTATTGAAGAGTTTTTAGTCTCACATGATCTGGAATATGAAGGCAAAGATACCAATACTTTTTTATTGACCTTGCCGGGTGAGAAAAAACTACAGACACATTGCGCATTAATCGTTGGTGATCATTCTTTAAGTATTAATGCATTTGTCATCCGTAAACCCGATGAAAATGAAGCTGGTGTGCACGCTTGGTGCATGACGAAAAATGCCGCTATGTATGGCATCGCCTTTGCCATCAATGAATTGGGCGATATTTTCTTAGTTGGGCGGTTGCCACTTTTTGCCGTTACCGATCGCGAATTAGATCGCCTGATTGGTTCGGTTTTGCAGTACAGCGATAATTCATTTAATCCATTATTAGAACTTGGCTTTGCCAATGCGATCCGTCGCGAGTGGGCCTGGCGGCTATCGCGCGGTGAATCTTTGGCTAATTTAGATGCTTTCAAACATTTGGTTTAAACTCTAACTATGACTACATCTGAATTAATCCTCTTGCGCCATGGCGAATCCGAATGGAACGCTAAAAATCTTTTTACTGGCTGGGTCGATGTTCGACTTTCTAGCAAAGGTGAAGATGAAGCCCGCCAAGGTGGATCGATGTTGGCCCAGCGAGGTCTGTTGCCAGATATTTTGCACACATCATTGCTACGTCGTGCGATTCATACTTCCCAGTTAGCCCTCGATGTATGTGAGCGCCACTGGATTCCAGTTACGCGTTCGTGGCGACTTAACGAGCGACATTACGGAGCCTTGCAAGGCAAAGATAAGGCGCAGACGCTGGCCCAATATGGCGAAGAACAGTTCCAATTGTGGCGTCGAAGCTTTGATGTACCGCCTCCACCGATCGATGACAATAATGAATTTAGCCAGGCAAATGATGCCCGTTATGCCAACTTGGGCGCAGCCGCTCCAAAAACCGAGTGTTTAAAAGATGTTATCGATCGGATGCTGCCGTATTGGGATCAATCGATCGTGCCAGATTTGAAGGCGGGCAAGCGAGTTTTGGTAACGGCGCATGGAAATTCACTACGGGCATTGGTTAAATATCTCGATGGAATTTCAGATACCGCTATCGCTGGTGTGAATATTCCAACTGGTATTCCATTGCTATACACACTTGATTCAAACTTTAAGCCAGTAGTTAAAGGCGGCGAGTATTTAGATCCAGAAGCAGCAAAGAACGCCATTGCGGCAGTAGCAAACCAGGGTAAGAAGTAAGTTTTATTTAGTTGATGTTGGTGAAGGTGTTGCCATTGGTACGGCAACGGCTGCAGTAATACCAGCGTATTCATCGGCGGCTGCACGAACAATTGCATCAACAGTTACTTCACCAGCACGAGCGAAAAATAATGTCACCGGAACGCGAGTTCCGGCTTTTGCGCCAAATCCAGCCATCACAGCTTTTGAATTTGCGCGATCGCCTTCAAAAATTATTGGTTGATTTTGGACTAAGGCAATTTTTCCAGTGATTGTGGCAACGGTTCCGTTGATACTTACACCAAGAAGTGCATCTTCCTCAACGGCGGTGCTCACAATAGTTCCCACCAAGACAGCGTTATCGCCAGGAGCTGCAACAACAAGTAAATTTACAACTCTGATGCTGCTGAGATCATTTTTAACTGTTGCTTCAACGCCATCGGTTACTTGTGAAATTTGCCGAGTAGAAGCGTTTAATCCGGCACCGCATCCAGTTAATGATACGACAAGTGATGCAATTGCAAGAGCAGAAACGATGCGAGGCATAGATGTAAGTATCTCATACGCAATAAGCAGTGTTTAACGCTACTTATTCGAGGTTTTCTCTTTCAAGGATTGCTGGTAGAATTGACTCTCTAGCGAAGGGCATCACATGACATTTAAGGTCGGCGAAACCGTTGTTTACCCACATCACGGAGCAGCATTAATCGAAGCTATTGAAACTCGTGTGATCAAGGGCGAAGAAAAGACCTACCTAGTGTTAAAAATTGCACAAGGCGACTTAACGGTTCGTGTACCTGCTGAAAATGTTGATTTAGTTGGAGTTCGTGATGTGGTTGACTCAGCTGGCCTAGATCGCGTCTTTAGTGTTTTACGTCAGCCTTACACAGAAGAGCCAACAAACTGGTCTCGTCGCTACAAGGCTAATTTAGAGAAGCTTGCTTCAGGTGATGTTATTAAGGTTGCCGAAGTTGTTCGTGATCTTTACCGCCGCGATCTAGATCGTGGACTTTCTGCCGGAGAAAAGCGCATGCTTGCCAAGGCGAAGCAGATCCTAGTTTCAGAGCTCGCACTTGCCGAGCGCACTGATGAAGAAAAGGCTGCCGTAATCCTTGACGAGGTTCTCGCTTCCTAATTAGTGAGCACGCCTTCACTAAAGGTGGTTGTGGCGGTAACTTCGCCAATCGCTTTCCAAACCTTGGGTAGTACTTCAATTCTGGCCGCCTCATTTGCAACTGCGAAAACTTTTGCACAATCATTTGTTAATGGCCAGGTCGCTATCGCAGTTGCCGATGGAAGCAGCGTTTCTGATTTTGATTGTGAAATTTTGATCTGCGATCCCAATGATCGCATCGCATTGGCGGCGGCAATAAAAGCTGGCGCACCATGCGACGTTGTTGCAATCCACGATTCGCAGCATCCACTAACGACAATCACTCAATTTCGAGCTGCCTTCGATGCCTTAATCGATGATGTTGATGCGGTGCGGCCAGTTGCGCCATTTACCGAAACGCTAAAGGCAGTGGATGCGCATGGAAATATCGTGGAAACGATCGATCGCACATCAATGATGCGGATATCTACCCCAGAAATTATTCGGGTTTCAGCAATTGATTTTGATGGAAACAGTTCAACCTGGTTTGTACCGCTTACAAGTGGCGCAAAAATTACAACAGTGGCGGCCGAACCCGAAAGCTTGCGGGTTAACTCTTTAGCGGAAAATCATTTAGCGGCCTTACTTGCCGATTCGCGCTAAAACCTTAGCTGCAATTAATAAATCTTGCGGGTAAGTAATCTTTAGATTAAAAATATCGCCGGCTACAGCTTTAGTCGTGATCTTTGGATAGTACTTTTCCATACAGCCAGCGGTATCGGTACCAACAAAAGAATCAACTAAAGCTTTGTTGTAGGCATCTAATAACTGCGCTGCTACATAACCTTGTGGTGTTTGCACTCGGGTCACGTTTTCGGCGCGCTCGGTATCCATCTCTCGTTGGTTAACATCAATAGTTGGAATCGCACCACCACAATCCAGGGCAGCTTGGGCGATCTCAACAAATAAATCGGGTTGGGCCAATGGCCGGGCACCATCGTGGATTAAAACAACATCAATTTCACCGGCAGTAATCTGTGGGGCTAAATATTGCAACGCGTTAAATTCACTTTCGTGACGGGTGGCGCCACCAAAAATAATTTCAACTTTTAGTTGTGACAATTCAGTTGCAACAATGTGTTTGGCAGTAGCTTCATCATCGGGATTTATTACAAGAACCAAACGGCTATTGGCAAAGCCGTTAGCGGCATTTGTTAATGATCGAGCGATTATTGTTTGACCGGCTAAATCCAGCCAGACTTTATTAGTTGGTTGACCAAAACGAGTTCCAGATCCGGCCGCCAAAATAACTAGCGCAGCTTTGATCTCAGATTTCATACGGTAAGTGTGCCACTTAATGCGGGGCGTAGGTTAAGCCAAGATCATCTTGCTGCTTACGTAACTTTACAATTACCGAACTCTGATCTAATTCCACGTGATCATAAGTAAGCAGCTCGCCCACACCAATTGGCTTAATAATCTTTGCCCCAGCAACAATTCCAATCGGAACTAAATTATCGCGCTTGGCATCTAAGGCGTTATCGGCATATCCACGAAGGGTGTAGCCACCAATGCCATCAATAACATCACCGACTGCTAAATCTTTTTTAGTCATAGAGACAACTTCGGCATTCAGGTGTGGCGCAAAGAGGGAAGATTCGCGATCTAAGATCGCCCGATAAACAGTGATCGGGGCTTCAATGGAAGCTAAATGAAAGGGACGATACAAAGTGAAGTACGGGCCAGGACCCATCTTTAAATAAGACATTTCATGGGCGATATAAGGGTCGTTGTGTCGGACAACTACGAAGACACCAGGTGCGACATCGCCGGTGCAGTAATCAACAACGCCGGCGCGATCTAGTACGCCACCATCTGCAGCAAGTGCGAAAGTATCTTGTAAAGTTTTGATCGATGACGGCGGGCCATACATGCCGCGCTTAGAAAGCTGTAGCCCGGTTGTATTGGCTAGGGCAACCATTTCAGTCATGGTCTTGGAACCATCAGTGAATGAACACAACATTTTTGGATTCATCTTTTGTTTGATCGCTAATTCGCGCACTGAATCTGGCGTGCTTAAAGGTTCAAAGGGATTGTTCTTACCCTTACCAGCACAGATAATTTCAAAATTTAAATCACGGGCGTAATCAACTAAAACCTTTGCCTCAATTGGTTCATCGCCATGGCACACGGCATAGACAACACCGTTATCTGATGCGATCTTGTGCAGTAGCGGCCCAATGGTGACATCCATTTCGACATTGAGCACTGCTACATCTTTTTTAGCTAGTAGCGATGAATGCGTAATCTGTGCGCCAATATCTGGAATTCCAGTTCCTTCAATAACTACATCTACCGGAAGGCTTGAAACAATCTCCCAGTTTGATGTGCCGGTGCTTTTGCCAGCCAAAATTGCTTCCGAAAGTACTGCTACATCATCGCTAAATACAATGTCAGTAATACCTAAATCAGCGTAAACAACTTTAATTCGCTCGTGGTCAATATCTACGACGACCGATATAGAGATACCGACCATGTGACCTAATTGATTTCCAAAACCTCGGCCCATTTGTCCGGCGCCTACTAGGGCAATTCGAGTGTCACGTCCTATTTTTATGGCATGGGCGGCTAGCCGCGATGAATAACTCATTAGCGACGCGGTGTTTGGTCAGCGTTATCGTGTGCCGGAAACTGCATCTCTTCAACGGTAGAACACCATTCAACAATATCGCGGGCAATCTTCTGGGTAGTAATTCCTAGATCTTCCAAAATTTCACCGCGCTTTGAGTGCTCAATAAATTCAAGTGGCACACCGATGCTATGAATCGCAATTAAGACACCGGCATCGCTAAACATTTCGGCAAGTGCGCTAGCAATTCCGCCGTGCTTAATTCCATCTTCCAAAACAATTACGCTCTTATAGCGCTGTGCCATGGTTACCAAAGATTTAGGAAGTGGCTTTACCCAACGTGGATCAATCACAGTTACGCCAACGCCTTCGCGATATGCCTGCGAGGCCGCTTCAACTGCAATACCGGCCATTGCACCAATGCTTATTAAGAGTACGTCGGCACTTTCGCCGCGATATAAAACATCAATGCCATCGCGACGCTCGAAGGCGGCGATATCTGCTTGTACTGCGCCTTTTGGAAAGCGAACCATTGATGGTGCATCAGAGATCGTAATTGCTTCGCGAAAAACTTCGCGTAATCGGGCGCCATCTCGCGGTGCGGCAACGTGCATGGTTGGTACCAAACCAGTTAACGCCAAATCCCAAATACCGTGGTGTGAGGGTCCGTCATCACCGGTAATTCCAGCACGATCTAAAACAAAAGTTACACCGGCATGGTGCAGTGCCACATCTAATAACAGCTGATCAAATGCGCGGTTAAGAAAAGTTGAGTACAAAGCAACGACTGGGTGGATCCCGGCAAAAGCTAAGCCGGCTGCGCTAGTTACGGCATGTTGTTCAGCGATACCAACATCAATTGTGCGATCTGGAAACTTCTTAGCAAACTCAGTTAAACCAGTTGGCCCCAGCATGGCTGCGGTCATAGCGACGATGTCGGTGCGCTCAGTTCCGGCCTTAACTAACTCTTCTGAAAAAATAGAAGTCCATGTTGGTGCTGATTTCGACACTGGCAGACCGGTTTCGGGATCAACGATTCCAACGGCGTGAAATTTTTCCGCTTCATCAGCGATCGCTGGTTTGTGACCTTTACCTTTTTCAGTAATAACGTGAATTAAAATCGGCTCATCAAAATCTTTTGCAACCTGTAAAGCCTTTTCAATCGCGGCAATATCGTGACCATCAATTGGCCCCATGTATTTGAGCCCAAGATCTTCAAACATTCCTTGCGGGGCGATAATGTCTTTAATTCCCTTTTTCACTCCATGCAAAGTTTCAAAAATTGGCGTACCAACAACTGGCGTCTTAGTTAAAACAGACTTTCCCCAGTCTAAAAAGTTTTCATACCCTTGCGTGGCCCGAAGTGTGGAAAGGTACGTTGCAACGCCGCCAATTGTTGGCGAATACGAGCGTTCGTTGTCATTAACAACAATGACTAGGTTTCGTTTTTCAGTTGAAGCAATATTATTTAACGCCTCCCACGACATGCCGCCGGTTAATGCGCCATCGCCAACGACCACAACAACACTACGATCATCTTGGCCAGTCAGTGAAAAACCACGCGAAATTCCATCGCCCCACGACAGCGCCGTTGATGCATGTGAATTTTCGATTACATCGTGTTCGCTCTCGCGACGATTGGGATAACCAGCGATTCCATTGCGCTGGCGCAGGCCATCAAAGCTATTGGCCCGGCCAGTTAGGATTTTGTGAACATATGACTGGTGTCCAGTATCAAAGAGCACGACATCTTTAGGTGAATCAAAGATCCGGTGAATTGCAATTGTCAGTTCGACAACGCCAAGGTTTGGCCCCAAGTGCCCACCGGTCTTGGATACTTTCTCAATCAAGAATTGGCGAATCTCGGCGGCAAGTTCAATCAGTTGATCAGATGACAAGGCAGCCAAATCGGCGGGACTTTTAATCTTTTCAAGCATGGCCTAAGTCTAGTTTGGCAATGGGCGAACGCAACACGCAACCAGTAAAACTGGCGTTAGGCTACGGGTATGACGCAAAACAACGCTTCCGCCGCCTCATTGCGCACCGGTGTTGGCGTTGATGCCCATCAATTTGGCGACAGTGGGCCATGTGCTTTGGCCGGTTTGCAATGGCCAGATACACCGCGCTTGTTGGGACATTCCGATGGCGATGCGGCAGTGCATGCCTTGTGTGATGCGGTTTTATCGGCCTGCCAGTTAGGTGATGTGGGAACTCTCTTTGGTGTGGATCAACCCGATATGGCCGGTGTCACCGGAGTTGCAATGATTAAAAAACTGCGCGAATTTGTTACCGCTAAAGGCTTTCTCATTAATAATGTTGCGCTGCAGATCGTGGGAAATCAACCAAAGATTTCGGCCCGGCGCGATGAAGCTCAAAAAGTATTGAGCGATGCGTTAGGTGCACCGGTTTCAGTTGCGGCAACAACTTCAGATCAGATGGGCTTTACTGGTCGCGGCGAAGGTATTTATGTAATTGCCAACGCCTTGGTACAAGTTCCATGACCGATAGTTCGACTTTAAATTTATACAACACTGCTACTCGTGAAGTAAATGAGTTCAAAGCATTAGTTGCGGGTAAAGTCTCAATTTATGTTTGCGGGGCAACGGTTCAGGGCGCGCCACATATTGGCCATGTTCGAAGCGGTGTGAACTTTGATATTTTGAGGCGCTGGTTAATGCGAACTGGCTACGACGTAACCTTTGTTCGAAATGTTACCGATATCGATGACAAGATTTTGCACACGGCAAAACACGATGAAATGCCATGGTGGGCAGTTGCCATGAAATATGAACGAGTATTTACTTCTGCTTACGCCGCACTCAATATCTTGCCGCCAACGTACGAGCCGCGGGCGACAGGGCACATCACGCAGATGGTGCAATTAATGGAAAAACTTATTGCAAATGGTTCGGCATATGCTGCCGACAATGGCGATGTTTATTTAGAGGTGCGAAAACTAAAGCGTTACTTAACTTTGTCTCGGCAAAATTTAGATGATCTACAACCAGCGGCCGATGCCGATGAAACAAATAAGCGCGATGTCCGTGATTTTGCTTTGTGGAAAGCAGCTAAACCTGGCGATCCATCGTGGCCTACTCCATGGGGTTCTGGTCGCCCGGGTTGGCACTTGGAATGTTCGGCGATGGCACATGCATATTTAGGAGAAAGTTTTGATATTCATGGTGGCGGTTTAGATTTAGTCTTTCCGCATCACGAAAATGAGATCGCCCAATCGAAAGCAGCTGGTTATGGCTTTGCTCAGCGTTGGTTACACAACGCCTGGGTAACTCAATCTGGTGAAAAAATGTCAAAGTCACTTGGAAACTCATTACAAGTTGAAGAGATTTTAAAAAATGTGCGAGGCATCGAACTTCGCTGGTATTTAGGAAGTGCGCATTACCGTTCTATGTTGGAGTACTCACCGGCTGCCTTAGAAGAAGCGGCCATCAACTTTCGCCGGATTGAAAACTTTTTAACTCGCGCTACCGAACTTTTAGGTGAAGTACCGCAATCACAATTAAGTGTCGGTTTTACCGAAGCGATGAATGATGATTTGGCGGTACCGGCTGCGCTAGCAACTATTAGTGAAAATCTACGAGTTGGCAATCAAGGTATTACCGATAATAACAAGGCCATCGTTGCAAAAAACGCGGGTGAAATTCGTGGCGCCCTTGAAATTTTGGGATGTGATCCATTGGATTCAGCTTTTGCGAAAAATTCTGGATCTGATCACAGTAAAGCGATGGATGGCCTCATTACATTAGCGCTGGCACAGCGTGCTTCGGCCCGTGAGCGTAAGGATTTCGCTGCCGCCGATGCCATCCGTGATGGGCTCGCTGATTTAGGAATTACAATTGAGGACACGGCAACTGGACCTCGCTGGTCTATTTCGTAACAATTAAAGAAAACGAAACGAGTTAATCATGGCTGGCAATTCATCCCGTAAAGGCGCTATTCGCGCATCGAAAAAGGGTCCATCTGCCGGCACTGGTGGCAATAACAAAGGACGTCTTGAAGGAAAAGGTCCAACTCCAAAAGCTGAAGATCGTCCGTATCACGCAGCGGCAAAGCGAAAGAAAGCTGCCGAGAAAAAAGATGCACGCACGCCAAGTACGGCACGATCACCGCGCGCAGCAAAAGGTGATCGCCCACGTGGTGAAATCGTTGCCGGTCGTAACGCAGTTCTGGAAGCGCTCCGTGAAAATGTGCCAGCCACTGAATTATTAGTTGCACGAAGTATCGATGTCGATGATCGCGTCGCCGAAAGTTTAAAGTTAGCGCTACATCAAGGTCTGGCAATTCGCGAAGCACATCGCGCTGAAGTAGAAGGAATTTCTCCTAATAGCCAGGGCATCATCCTGGCCATTAAACCTTTTCAGTATTCAAGTTTTGAAGAGATCATGCAGCGCGCAAAGCACCCATCATTGATCGTGGCACTAGATGGAGTTACCGATCCACGTAACTTAGGTGCGATTATTCGAAGTGCGGCCGCTTTCGGCGCAGCAGGTGTGATCATGACCGAACGCCGCGCGGCAACAATGACGGCATCGGCTTGGAAATCTTCAGCTGGCGCAGCAGCACGTTTACCAATTGCACAGATTACAAATCTTGCGCGCACAATCGATGCCGCTAAAAAAGCTGGCATGTTTGTCGTTGGCCTAGATGGTGAATCTGATGATGTGATTAGCAATATGAAAGTTGCGACTGAACCATTAATGGTCATTGTTGGCTCCGAAGGTAAAGGTCTAGCCAGACTTACTCGCGAAAAATGTGATCTAGTAATTTCGATTCCAATTTCAGCAACCACTGAATCACTCAACGCTTCCGTTGCAACATCGATTGCGCTCTTTCACATCGATCAAGCTCGGCGCGCTAAGTAAGGGATAAACCTTGAAATATCAGCGTTTTATCGCCCTTGGGGATTCATTTACCGAAGGTATGTGCGATGAGAAACGATACGGTCAGTACCGTGGTTGGGCCGATCGAGTCGCCGATGTAATGGCCGCTAATCAACCTGGTTTTCAATATGCCAATCTTTCAATTCGTGGCAAGTTACTGCGCCAAGTAATTGATGAACAGATTGAGCCAGGCTTAGCCCAAGTTGTTGATAAGACGACGCTGGTTTCATTTCATGCTGGTGCAAACGATGTGATTCGTCCCAAGTACAACCCAAATTTAATTTTACCTTTGTATGCCGAAGGCGCGCGAAGAGTTGCGGCATCTGGTGCAACGGTAATGTTATTTACTGTTCTTGAAGATAGTGGAAAAGAAGGAAAGTTAGCCGTGGCTTGGCAGGCCCGCTTTCACGACTTCAATGAAAATGTGCGAGCAGTTGCCAAAGAAATCGGCGCAATTTTATGTGATGCTAATGATGAATCAGCTTTTAAAGATCCCCGTCTTTTAGCATTTGATCGACTTCATTTAAATGCAATGGGACATGATCGAGTTGCCCAAGCAGTTTTAGAAACTATAGAGCTTCCACATGATCCTTCATGGCGCCGGCCATTGCCACCAGCTGAAGAAACTCTCAAATTTGTAAAGGGTGCAATTACCGTTGCGTGGTTTGCCACTTTTGCGCTGCCATGGATGTGGCGTCGTGCCCGTGGAAAATCATCGGGTGATGGACGAACTTGTAAATATCCAACGGCAATAAATTGGCCACTAACACATTTAGATTGAAGTAACGGTCCACTCCCAGGTATGCACGCCAGCTTTAATTAAATACTTATCTAAAGTATCTGGACCACACGATGCCGTACCAACTCCGCGATGTGCGGCATCGATATGAACAACCGTGTTACCACTTGGCTTCACATAAACATCGTGTGTGGCATCGGCTAATTCGCTACCTCGGTTAGGCGTTACCGACACTTGGGCCGGCTTGCCCATGCGAAAGCGCAGACCATTTCCAGCTGAGTTAGTGAGTTCAAACCAGCGCACGGCAACATGGCCACCATTTTCTTGCGGGCGCACGTATGGGATGTATTGATCGGCTACCGATGAAACGTAACGACCGATTCGCCCAATTTTGCGATCGGGGTAGGTTTCATGTGCGCCAGTTCCAAAGTAAACAAGTTCATTTAGGGAACCGTTTAATTCAAAGAGTGTGCCAACTCGCGCTAAATCATCAAAGGTTTTTGGAAGTGAAACACTTTCTTTAACCGTAAAGCCATTTTCAACTGGCGTAACGATTTGAGTGTGCTTGAAAGAGATACCAGTGCTGGTTTGCCAGACATTTGAAATCTTTATCGATGTAGCGCTTTGGCGAATGACGCAATCGGTACGTGAAATTTCCCGAACACCATATCGCTCCCACTTAGCTGCGATATGTCCGATTCGGTCATTATCGGTTGGTGCCCGCCACAACGAAAGTACCGGTGCAACTTCGCCATTTGGTAATACGAGTTGTCCAAAATCATCAACCACATCGGTAAGTGATTTAGCTTTTCGGACTGGGCTAAGCGCCAATGAAGGCAGTGCGATTTGGCTCCAAGCCACTTCACTCATGGCATGTGACCATGGCGTGCTAGCTACGTTAAAGAGTGAGAAGTTAATAAAACGCTCACCACGTGTACCCGATTTTGCTAATTTTCTAGATGAGACCTTGAAGTTAACGGTTTTGCGCGCTGCCACAGTTGCTAACTTTACGATTCCAGAATCTTCAATTTCACCGTCGCAGGTAATGTTCCATTGCAGTTGGTATTGGCTTAAGTTATTAAAGAAATTCTTATTGAAAATCTTGAAGTTTCCAGTTGATGCCTTGACTGCCGTGATCACAACGGGAGCGGCCAGGGCTTTAAATTCATGCATGGCAGGCTTTGCGGTGCGATCTGGAAAGACCATTCCATCGCAACAGAAGTTGCCATCATGTTTTACTTCGCCGTAATCACCGCCATAAGCATTTCGCTTATGGCCATCGGGCATTGTTTGAACCGGGCCGTGATCCCACATCTCCCAAATAAATCCACCTTGTAGGCCACGAGTTGATTCAATAACTTCCCAATACTCGGCCAAAGTTCCATTGCTATTTCCCATTGCATGCGAGTACTCGCACATAATTAACGGGCGATCAGCTTTTGGAGATTTTGCATACTCTTTAATCGCTTTAATCGATGGATACATTGGTGCAATTACATCGGTTAGAGAATGACTTCCCATCCAGTTTCCACGGATGCCACCTTCATAGTGCAGTGGACGTGATGGATCAAAGCTACGAGCAAATGCGGCAGCGGCTTCGTGGTTAGAGCCAGCACCGGATTCATTACCAAGTGACCACATCACAACGGCTGGATGATGAACATCGCGTTGCACCATTCGGCCAACACGATCAACAAAGGCAGTTAAGTAACGCGTGTCATTACAAAGCGAAGAAATAAATGCATGAGATTCAATATTTGCTTCACCAATGACATAGAACCCAAGTTCATCGCATAGATCTAAGAAGGCGGCATCGTTGGGGTAATGAGAAGTACGGACGGCGTTAAAGTTCCAACGCTTTAGTTCTAGTAAATCTTGGCGCATGTCATCGCGGCTTAATACCCGGCCGGTAAAGCGATTGAAGTCGTGACGGTTGATACCGTAAAAAATTATTGGCTGGCCGTTAACCAAGAAATCTTGGCCCTTAATCACGATCGATCTAAAGCCAACTTTTTGCTGGGAAAGCTCAATTACTGCGCCCTCTGGATTTCTAAGTTCGATATCTAGTGTGTACAGAACTGGTGATTCAGCCGACCAGGCTTTGACTTTTGCAAGCTGTGTGGAGAGCGTGATCTCACCAGCTGGTGGTGGCTCCATAATTGAAATCGCAGTTTTAGCTGACTGCGGCAGGTTTCCATCCCAAAATTTTGCATGAAAGAAATCTCGGGCTGCGATCGCAACTTCTTCTGGAGTTTGCGTCCAGATTGGTGCAACAAATGTCTCTAGCACCTTTGAAATCTTGGCAGTTTTAACTTTTGGTAGCTCGCGAATTGATAAATGAAGTGAGTAGCCATCAGTTGACTCATTATCAATTGAAGAAATCTTTGCTCGAACATCTAACGTGCCAGTTGTTAAATCTTTTTTAAGGCCAGCAATGGCGGCAAATTTTTCGATAAAGACTTTGTTCGTTGCATAGAGTTTTACCGAACGAGTAATGCCACCATGCCACCACTGATCTTGATCTTCAATAAAAGTTGCATCTGACCATTTAGTGACATCTATTCGCACAACGTTGTTGCCGTTGGTAACAAACTGGGTGACATCAAATTCCGCGGCCAGGCGGGAGTCCTTGGTTAAGCCAACTTCTTGGCCATTAATATGAATAAGTGCTACTGATTCAAATCCACCAAGATGTAAAACAATGCGCTTGCCATCCCAACTAATTGGAACATCAAAGTCACGTTCATAAATTCCAGTTGGATTTTCAGCTGGCACAAAAGGTGGCTGCTCCTCAAAAGGCATCTGAACATTTGTATAAATCGGTTTATCAAAAAACACTTCAGATGGTTCTTGCATAGTCCATAAACCTGGGACTGAAATAGTGGCCCAACGCTTTCCAATTGCTTGCGTTGGTGAGTGAAGCAGTTGAAAACGCCAAATTCCATCGAGGGATATCTGTTCAAAATGCTCGATATTGAGCATTGGTAAACGATTGATCGATGTTGTCTCTGGACTGATCCAATAGTTCTTCATCATGAGGGGAGTCTCTCAGTAAAGGGCGCATTTCCCCAAACATTTAAGCGTGACAAGCAGGGTTGATTTAACCTTTGTCTGCTTTGCGATTACCTGATGTTCATACAAACAAGGGAAGATTCGAGTATGGATATGAAGAATCTAACCGATCGAGAGGTTAGTTGGCTCTCCTTTGATCAGAGGGTTCTGGAACTAGCCGAAGATCCAAATATTCCGTTGCTGGAACGGCTCAGGTTTTTAGCGATTTCATCCTCAAATCTCGATGAATTTTTTATGGTTCGAGTGGCCACACTTATGAGCAAGATTGAAAATGGAAATTCTGCACCCAATGTGGCGGGTCTGCGGCCTAAAGAGTTATTAGAGCGAGTTTCAAGTAAAACCAAAGAGATAGTCGACCGACAAAGTCAAACTCTGCACCACAGTATTTTACCTGCTCTGAAAGAGCATGGAATTGAATTTGTAACATGGGATGCCTTGGATCAATCAGAGCAAAGTTATGTAACCAAACTTTTTCAAGATCGAATTTTTCCAGTTCTGACACCACTAGCAGTGGATCCAACTCATCCTTTTCCATACATATCAGGGCTCTCACTTAACCTTGCCGTTGTTGTTAAAAATCCAACAACTCAGGAAGAGTTTTTTGCTCGCGTTAAAGTTCCGGAAATCTTGCCAAGGTTTGTTGCAACTGCAAAAGTAGGATCTACTCGATTTTTACCGCTAGAAGAATTAATTTCAATTCATTTACAAGAATTATTTCCAGGAATGATTATTGAAGATCATTACACTTTTCGGGTAACTAGAAATCAGGATATTGAACTCGACGAAGATGAAACCGAAGATCTATTGGTGTCGCTAGAGCAAGAGCTTCTACGCCGAAGATTTGGACCTCCGGTTCGGCTAGAGATTGAATCTGGCGTCGATCAAAAACTTGTCACACAACTTGCCCTTGAACTTGGCATTGGTGAGGAAAATATTTTCCATACCGTTGCACCCTTAAATTTAACTTCGCTCAATAAGATTGCAGATCTTGATTTCCCCGATTTAAAATTTTCACCTTTCCGCTCGCGCACGGCTAAAGCCTTGTCAGAGGTGGATTCAGAAGACTCCGATATGTTTTTTGCCGCGATCCGCCAAGGTGAAATTCTGCTTCACCACCCTTATGAATCCTTCACATCATCAGTTGTTCATTTCTTGGAAAACGCCGCCACGGATCCAAATGTGCTGGCGATCAAACAGACTTTGTATCGCACTTCCGGTGACTCACCAATTATCGAAGCCTTAATTGAGGCGGCCGAAGCTGGAAAGCAAGTTGTTGCCGTGGTTGAAATTCGAGCTCGCTTTGATGAGCAAGCTAACGTCCGATGGGCGCGTAAGTTAGAAGCGGCCGGTGTTCACGTTGTTTATGGCTTAATGGGATTAAAAACCCATGCCAAGCTTTCATTAGTTATTAGAGATGAACCAACTGGCATTAAGCGTTATTGCCATATCGGAACCGGAAATTACAACCCGAAGACGGCTCGTAGTTATGAAGATTTAGGCATGCTCAGCGCTGATACTGAGTTGACCGAGGACTTAACTCGATTATTTAATCAACTGTCAGGCTTTGCGCCACAGTCAACGTATTCGCGGCTACTGGTTGCACCACGAACGTTGCGGCCAGGATTAATGGAACGAATAGATCGCGAAATCGAAAATGTTAGAAATGGTTTTGAAAGTCGGATTCAATTTAAATTGAATTCAATTTTAGACGAGCATTTCGTGCAGAAGTTATACGAAGCTTCCCAAGCCGGTGTAAAGATTGATTTACTAATCCGCGGTATCTGTGCAGTTCAGCCAGGAATCGTGGGCTTATCCGAGAACATTACGGTGAGATCAGTTCTGGGTCGTTTCCTCGAGCATTCTCGTATCTATCATTTTAGTAACTGCGGAAATGATGAATACTGGATCGGTAGCGCAGATTTAATGGGTCGTAACTTAGATCGGCGGATTGAGAGTTTAGTTTTAATCACTAAAAAAGAGCACCAGGTAAGACTTCAAGAGCTAATTGATCTAGGTCTGGCAGATTCAACGTCATCGTGGAATTTACAGGAAACGACATGGACCCGTTCCAATGATCCCGATTTAACCGATCTCCATGCCCATTTAATCGAACAGTATTCAAAGGATCGTTAAATGGAATCACATCTAATCATGGCCGCTGGCACTGTTTTATGGCGCCGGCTTTCCGATGATCTCTTACAAGTAGCGTTAATCCACCGACCACGTTATAACGATTGGTCTTTTCCTAAAGGGAAAGTTGAAGTTGGCGAATCTGAAATAAGCACGGCATTTCGTGAAACTTTTGAAGAGACTGGGTACAACTCTACTTTTGGCCCTGAATTAGGCACGATTGAATATGCAGTTGGGGAAGATAAAAAAACTGTTCGATATTGGGCCGCCCAAGCAATTGGTGAACCTGAATCCGTCATGGATATCACTGAAGTGGATCAATTAATTTGGTTACTTGTTGATGATGCTTTTGAAAAACTTTCCCGCAAAGAAGACCAAGAGATACTGAAAAAATTTAAGAGTTTTGGTGCCGACACAATTCCACTCGTTTTATTGCGCCACGGCAAAGCCATTGCCCGAGAAGAATGGGAAGGCGATGACGGTGATCGTCCGTTAGCCCAAGTTGGTCAGATTCAATCCATTCGCATGCTGGCTAAGTATTTACCTTTTGCAATTACCGAAATTCACACCTCTGATGCAGTGCGATGCTACGAGACAGTGTCACCGATGGCTCGTTCACTTAAACTAGAAATGTTTTACTGGTCTGAATTAAGCGAGTATGCATTTGAAAAAGATAAAAAAGCTGCCATGAACGTGATTGAAGATATTATTGAAAGTGAAGCTCGAGCCTTGGTGTGTGGGCATAATCCAGTACTGCCTGGAATCGTGAAGAAATTTATTGGTAAAAAATCTTTCAAAGAGTTAGAACATGGTCTGATGCCGGGTGAAGCGTGGATTTTGCACCATAAAGATGGCGAAATTGTGGCGCTCGATTGGATGCCAGCACCTGATTCTTAAGCGCTAAGCCAATCAAGTCGGCGTAGCAAAATTCCTTCTCGTAGCGCCCATGGGCAGATCTCAACCTCATCAACATCTAAATGGTCCATGACTGTGTACGCAACAATGGCGCCGGCAACGATTTGTCCTGCTCGGCTTTCCGATACACCAGGAAGTTCAGCTCGACTTTTAATTGGCATATTTACTAAACGTTCGATCGCAGTTTTTAAAGAGTTTCGCTCTAAGAATTTTGCGTTATCGCCATACCAGTTGGCGGTAATACGAGCCAAAGTTCTAAAAGTTTTGCTTGTTCCAACAAAGTGATTGGCATCGTGAGATTTCAAATCAGGTGTAATAGATTTTTTTAATAATTCATCTGTGTGTTTTTCCAGTGATTTGATCTCTTTGCTGCTGCATGGATCTGCGCCTAGAAAATCTCGTGTTAAACGAGAAGCCCCCAAAGGTAAAGACAATGTATGTTCGGGAGTTTCATCGATACCACTTGCGATTTCTAATGAACCGCCTCCGATATCTAAAACTAATAACTTACCGGCCGACCAGCCCAGCCAGCGGCGAACCGCTAGAAATGTCATTGAGGCTTCATCATCTCCATTTAAGACTTGCAGATCGATGCCATGACTTTGATTAATTGCGGAGATAATTTCAGGACCATTGCGGGCATCACGAAGTGCAGATGTTGCAAACGCCAAAATTTCATCGGTCTGATTTTCTTGGGCATGTACAACTGATTCTGCAATCGCTTGATTCAGTAAGAGGATTCCGTTGGTGGTGATCGAACCGCGATCATCGAGGTGTTCGGAGAGCCTTAATTCCACCTTGTAATTTGTAGCTGGAGTCGGGCGAGCACCCACATGGGCATCCATCACTTGTAGATGAATTGTGTTGGAACCAACATCTAATACACCTAATCTCACTATGACAACCTAGTGCTACTGCATCAGGAAAGGTCGGATTTTCACATTTGGCCCGTCCCTGCCATAATTGCGACTGCTGTATTTGGGGCAACTCAAATAGCAGGCCTCTCTAGCTCAGTGGTAGAGCAGCGCACTTGTAATGCGCAGGTCGTCAGTTCAATCCTGACGGGGGGCTCCAGTTCAAACTGGAAGGGGCCAAGATGTCAGTCGGCTCATTTCCACTCGATGCTTTTGCCGAAGAGATCGCCGCAAATCACGAATACACCAAGAGCTTTAAATACTTTGGCTTAACTGGTGTTGCCCAAAAGGGCTTAGCGATCGTTACCTGCATGGACTCTCGAATAAATCCTTTGTCTGTGATGGGTATGAAATCAGGGGATGCGAAAATTCTTCGTAACGCCGGCGCCCGAGTTACCGAGGACGTATTGCGTACTTTGGTTTTGGCAACGTATCTCTTGGGAGTAAAAAAGATTTTAGTAATGCCACATACCAACTGTCGTATGGCAACCAGTGAAGAAGCCGATATACATGCCTTCATCAAGAAAGAGTTTGATGTCGACACCAGTGTTTTAGAATTTAAGACTGTTAGTAATCAAGAAAAGGCATTGGCGCTCGATGTCCAAAGTATCCGGGACTATCCATTATTAAATAAAGGCGTGATTGTTGGTGGAGCTATTTACGACGTTACTAGCGGCAAAATTACTCCGGTTGATTGCTAATTGGATTAACTCGCTTATTTGGCGCAAGCGTAATCGGATAACTTAAATCCTCTAAAAACTGAACCATCAAAATATTCAATAAATCGGTTTTTTCTTTTACTAATGCATGTGAAGTTCCGGGCAAAATCGCTAACTGACTTAACGGGATTGCTTCAAATAGTTGCTGCGTATGAGCATGCGTTACAACGTCATCATCTCCGGCCATCACGAGTACTGGACATTGAATTTTTTGTAAATCGGCGATCGAAATATCAGGTTCGGTTGCCCAAATTTTATGCATCCGCTGACGCTTTTCCAGCAAGGTATGCGGTGCATCGGGGGAGATCAACGTGTATTCAGCTAAATCTTCCTCTGATACCGATGCCTCACCCATATCAAAATCAATTCCCGAGTGATGAAAATTGCCGGCAATTGATACGACAGATTTCACTAATTCGGGTCTTTGAATTGCCACCATTAACGCAATGATTGCGCCATCGCTATAACCAATTAAATGTGCTGGTTCTTTTACAACATCTTCCAGGTATGCAATCGCTTCTTGAGTTTGAAACTCAAAGTGCAAAGAGCCGGGTTGATCGCCAGTAAAACCATGTGCGGTACGGTCGTAACCAAAGACATGAAAATCATCTTCTAGCACCGGAACAATTAGATAATCAAAGCTAGAAGTCTTACTCATGCCACCGTGAAGTAAAACAACCGCTTCACCATCGTTTTCCCATTCGTAATTGTAAATCTGGTGACCGCGAAGCTTAATAAATTCAGGCATTACACCGAATCCATAATATGACGGTTACCACGGTCATAAGTTACGTAGTTCCAAGTCCAGTCAGCAATGGTGCCAATTTTATTTCGTCCACCTAATAAGTAGAACAAGTGCAAGAAAAGCCAGGCAAACCAGGCCGGAATACCAACTAGGCGAAAGTTTTTTACTTCAACAATCGCTTTGTGTCGACCAATTGTGGCCATTGAGCCTTTATCAATGTATTTAAAGGGTTTTAACTCTTGTCCGGTAGCTAAACGTTTGATTTGCTTAGCAACCCAACGTCCTTGTTGCAGTGCAACGGGTGCAACCATAGGTAAGAATTTGCCATTTTTTCCGATGAATCCAGCGATATCCCCAATTGCAAAAATATGTGGATAGTTTTTAACTTGTAAGGTTTGATCAACATCGATTCGAGTATTAACGATTGGAAGATTCAAGGTGCCGCCCGCTGGTTCACCTTTAACACCAGCGGCCCAAATAGTTACTTCCGAATTAATTGTGCTGCCATCTTTTATCTCAATTGATCTAGGCTTAATCTCTTTCACGGCAGTATCAAGATGCACGACGACGCCTAATTTTTCCAAATCCTTCTTTGCGCGAACAGATAATTTTTCCGAGAACATCGGCAAAATTCTGGGTCCAGCTTCAACTAAATTAACGCGAATATGCGCGGCGGCATGTGCTTGATCGTTCATTAAAGGTCCGCGCACTAATTCGGCAAAAGCACCCGCCATTTCAACCCCAGTAGGTCCACCACCGATTACCGTAATGTTGAAAATAGTTTCATCTTCAAAGCGACAGAGATCCTCAAAACGACGCAGAACTTCGGTGCGAATTGCAATAGCCTCGTGAACGCTCTTCATACCTAATGCATATTCCTGCACGCCTGGGATTCCAAAATCGGCGGTAGCCGAACCAAGTGCGACAATTAAGTAGTCAAACTCTAAAACTTCACTGCTATCTAATTTAATATTTTTATTTTTGTGGTCCAAATAGATTGGCGTACCCATGCGAAACTGAACGCCAGTATTTCGAAGTGCCCCGCGTACTGGGTGGGCAACGTGGTCGGCCGCTAAGCCGGCAGTGGAAACCTGATACAGCAGCGGTAAGAAAGTTTGAAAATTATGTCGATCCACAACCGTAACGTGGGCAAAATCAGCCATCGCTTTAGCTGCGGTGAGACCGCCAAAGCCAGCGCCTAGGACAACTACCCGAGGCTTAAGAGATGAATTTTGCATGGGGTAAGTCTAGGGTTAGGGGCATGAGCATGCCCAATCAACGCCGCAAATATCTAGTAACAGGTGCATCTGGTTATGTGGGGGGGCGATTAGTTCGGGCATTAGTAGAAGAAAACTGCGATGTTCGCATCTTGGTGCGAGATCCCAACAAAGTAATTGATTTACCGTGGGCAGATTGGGTAGAAATTTATACCGGCAGCGCCGAAAACTACGAAGATGTCTTTAATTCGCTGATTGGCGTTCATACCGCTTATTACTTATTGCACTCAATTAATCTTGGGAAAAACTTCAATCAGATTGAAGCTGATATGGCACGTAACTTTGCCAAGGCGGCCGAAGCTGCCGGGGTTGAGCAGATCGTTTATCTCGGTGGAATCGCAAATGATACAAACATCAGTAAGCACCTTTTGTCGCGCGCTATTGCGGGCGAGCAACTGGCATCGACATCAGTGCCAGTAATGGAGCTTCGTGCCGGAATTATTATTGGATCGGGTTCGGCTAGTTTTGAAATGTTGCGCCACCTAACACATCGACTTCCAATCATGACGACACCAAAGTGGGTGAGCAATAAAACTCACCCCATTGCGATTCGAGATGTGCTGTATTACTTGAAAGCAGCTGGCAACGTTACAAAACCAGTTAATGCAATCTTTGATATTGGCGGACCAGAAGTTTTGACTTATGCCGACATGATGCAAAAGTTTGCCAAGCTCTCGGGTCTGCGAAGCCGAAAGATCATCAAGATCCCAGTCCTAACTCCTAATCTTTCTAGTCTTTGGATCGGTTTAGTAACACCGGTACCAACAGCTTTGGCCAGACCACTTGTTGGATCACTCATTAGTGAAGTTGTTGCCGATCCAGCAAAAAGTATTGATGAACTGATTCCAAAACCAGCAAATGGATTATTAGATGTTGAAACTGCTATAAATCTAGCGCTCTCAAAAACAATCGATCACGGAGTAGAAACTCGTTGGTCGGATGCAACGACACCAACTGCGCCGTGGCAAAAAGCCCAAGGTGATCCATCGTGGGCGGGCGAAATGACTTTAAGAGATTTCCGTGAAACAACTACTGAAGTACCTGCCGATGCGATCTGGAAACAGATCGAAGGTATTGGCGGCGTGCATGGTTGGTTTGGCTCTGGTTTATTGTGGTGGTTGCGTGGACTTATCGACCGAGCTTTTGGTGGTGTCGGAATTCGTCGGGGCCGACGTGATCCAGATTTTCTAAGAGTTGGCGATGGCTTGGATTTTTGGCGTGTTGAAGAGCTTGAAAAAGGAAGGCATCTAAAACTGTATGCCGAAATGATTTTGCCTGGAAAAGCCTGGCTAGATTTTAAAGTTGAAACTGTGGATGGCAAAACACACATTATTCAAGAGGCAACATTTACACCCCGTGGCTTGGGTGGACAGATGTACTGGTATGCCGTGGCACCGTTTCACTCGTTTGTATTTCCAACGATGCTGCGAAATATCATAAAGCGCGCAAAAACTGATGCATGAGTTCACGCCTGAAGTAGAAGCGTTAGCGGCAGAAGTTTTACAGTACAGCTTGGCTAGATTAAAAGATGATCCACCGTTAGATGGTCCACGTACTGCCGAAGATTTATTTAGTGAAGTTGGAAACACCATCACTGCAAAAGGCTTAGGTGGACAGACTGCCCTCGAAGTTTTCACAAATGTTTTAGCGAAAGCTTGTATTTCAACGGATCACCCACGAAACCTTGCTTTTATTCCATCAGCGCCAACTGAGTATGCAAACCTCTTTGATTTAGTAGTTGGTGCTAGCGCCCTGTACGGCGGTTCGTGGCAAGAAGGTGCCGGCGCAGTCTTTGCCGAAAATCAAGCGATTCAGTGGCTCATTGATTTAGCGGGTTTACCAGCAACGGCCGGTGGTGTTTTTGTGCAAGGTGGAACAGTAGGAAATCTTTCGGCCTTAGTTGTGGCACGAGCGCAAGCACGGAAAGAGTTTGGTAATCCAGAGCGTTGGGTAATTGCGTGCAGCGAAGAAGCACACTCTTCAATTGCCTCGGCGGCAAATGTAATGGATGTAGATGTACTTAAAATTCCAGTTGATTCCAACGGTAAATTACAAGGTGCGGCAGTTGCAAGCGCGGTTGATCAGCTACATGCAACCGGTAAAAAACGGGTATTTGCCGTCGTTGCAACATCGGGTACAACTAATTTGGGAATCATTGATGATTTAAAAAGTATTGCAACAGCGGCGCACGATCGCGGAATTTGGTTTCACGTCGATGGTGCATATGGCTTAGCAGCTCTTTGTGCACCGTCGGTTCGGGCAAACTTTGCTGGCATCGAGGCCGCTGATTCTTTTATCGTTGATCCACACAAATGGTTATTTGCGCCATACGATGCCTGCGCACTTGTGTATCGCAATCCAGCGCTAGCAAAGGAAGTTCATTCACAACATGCTTCCTACCTTGATACTTTAAAAGATGATCAATGGTCGCCTTCTGATTATGCAATTCATCTCACACGTCGAACTCGCGGACTCCCATTTTGGTTTTCACTTGCCGCTTACGGAACTGATGCATATTCCGAAGCGATGGAGCAATCAATTTCTGTGGCACACGATGCCGCCCAATTAATCCGGAACCATCCAAATCTTGAATTAGTGTGCGAACCAGAGTTATCAATCGTTGCTTTTACTCGCAAGGGTTGGAATGCCGCGCAGTATCAACAGTGGAGTGATCAATTATTGGCCGATCAAATTGGATTTATTCCACCTTCTTCCCATAACGGTGCGCCAATTTTGCGATTTGCAATCGTTAATCCCTGGACAAAAATCTCCGATATTCAAATGATCATCGATACGCTGTAAATCCCACACTTTTAACGCTGACTGATCTAAGATTTGCGCTATGTCAGCACAAGAAGAGTCCGTCGTTAATAGCGGCCTCAGCGATCTAGAAGTTCGCATCCTCGATTTTGAGGGAAATTGGTGGCGCTATGCCGGCGCAAAAGAAGCGGCGATTAAGCAGCTTTTCGACCTGACCGCTCCACGCTATTACCAATTGCTCAATGATTTAATCGACCGCGACGATGCTCTTTCCGCATCGCCCATGCTGGTCAAACGCCTTCGTCGCCTGCGTGAGGCACGTATGGCCACCCGCGTCGCCCGCTAAAACCCCTCGTTTTGCACCTGACAAATAAAGCCTCTAGATTTGGCGTTAGCACTCTCGGGGTGCGAGTGATAAGGCACCCCGCCTAACGAACGATTAGCACAAGGAGCACAACTCATGGCAAAGCAGATTGCCTTTAATGAAGAAGCACGTCGCGGACTAGAGCGCGGCATGAATATTTTGGCTGATACAGTCAAAGTAACCCTTGGACCTCGCGGACGAAACGTAGTTCTCGAGAAGAAGTGGGGCGCCCCAACGATTACTAACGATGGCGTTTCCATTGCAAAAGAGATTGATCTAGATGATCCATGGGAAAAGATTGGCGCAGAGCTAGTTAAGGAAGTTGCAAAGAAGACTGATGATGTTGCCGGTGACGGAACAACAACTGCAACTGTTCTAGCTCAAGCACTTGTGCGCGAAGGTCTGCGCAACGTTGCCGCCGGATCAAACCCAATGGCACTTAAGCGTGGAATCGAAAAGGCAGTTGCCGAGATCGTTGCCGAACTTCTTTCAATGGCAAAGAGCGTTGATTCCAAAGAGCAGATTGCAGCAACGGCATCAATTTCGGCAGCCGATACAACAATCGGTGAAATGATCGCTGAAGCAATGGACAAGGTTGGCAAGGAAGGTGTGATCACTGTTGAAGAGTCAAATACTTTTGGTCTCGAATTAGAGCTCACTGAAGGTATGCGCTTTGATAAGGGTTACATCTCGCCATACTTTGTAACTGATCAAGATCGCATGGAAGTTGTTCTAGAAGATGCATACGTTTTAATCTGCAACTCAAAGATTGCAAACATTAAAGATCTAGTCCCAATCCTGGAAAAAGTTATGCAATCAGGTAAGCCACTTGCAATCATCGCCGAAGATGTTGAAGGCGAAGCCCTTGCAACGTTGGTAGTAAACAAGATTCGTGGAACTTTCCGTTCGGCAGCTGTAAAAGCTCCAGGTTTTGGTGATCGTCGCAAGGCGATGTTGCAAGACATTGCCATCCTTACCGGTGCGACAGTAATTTCAGAAGAAGTTGGTCTTCGTCTAGATGCCGCCGAGCTTGATCTTTTGGGTCGCGCTCGCAAGGTTGTCATCAGCAAAGAAGAGACAACAATCGTTGAAGGTGCCGGCGATGAGGATCAGATCAAGGGACGCGTTGCACAGATTCGCGCTGAGATCGAAAACTCTGATTCAGATTACGATCGTGAAAAACTACAAGAGCGTTTGGCAAAACTTGCTGGCGGCGTAGCGGTAATCAAGGCTGGCGCAGCGACAGAAGTTGAACTTAAAGAGCGCAAGCACCGCATTGAAGATGCAGTGCGAAATGCAAAAGCTGCCGTGGAAGAAGGCATTGTTGCCGGTGGTGGAGTTGCACTTCTACAAGCAGGCGCAGCAGTGTTCAAGCGTCTAACTGATTTAACTGGCGATGAAGCAACTGGTGCAAAAATTGTTGAATATGCAATCGAAGCACCAATCAAGCAGATCGCAATTAACGCTGGTCTTGAAGGTGGAGTTGTTGTCGAGAAGGTTCGCCATCTACCAACCGGACATGGTCTCAATGCGGCAACAGGTGAGTACGTTGACATGATCAAAGCTGGAATTATTGATCCAGCAAAGGTGACACGTTCAGCGTTACAAAATGCGGCATCAATTGCGGCATTGTTTATTACTACCGAAGCAGTAATTGCAGATAAGCCAGAGAAGTCAGCGCCAGCCTCACAAGGCGGCGGAGATATGGATTTCTAAGCAGCAAATACTCCAAGACTTACGCCTAACGCCGTCTCAATTAACATTGAGGCGGCGTTCTGCTTTACCCTTAGCCATGGCACAAAGAGTTGGAAAGAAGTCGCTGACAAAAACTCCGAAGAACGCAAAAAAGGAGAAGTCATCACTTGTTGCACCCGCAGCATTTGATGCGACCGAACTTGCCCGTGCTGCAATTCTTGAACAAGCAGAACAAGCCGATCACGTTGGTGGTTTCCTCTCAGTTGAATTTGATGATGACAATCGCGTAGCCACGTATCTCTTTGATGCAAAACTTAGCGGTTACAAAGGTTGGCGCTGGTGTGTCACGGTTGCAAAGGTAGATGAAGATGCAACACCAACAATTTGCGATGTTGTAGTTCTTCCTGGTCCCGATGCATTGCGTCTACCAGAATGGATTCCATATTTAGATCGAATCATGCCGGGCGATGTCGGCGTTGGCGATATTGTTCCGAGTTCATTAACTGATACACGTTTAGTTCCGGGCAGCGCAGCGCTGCCACAAGATGAAGATTTAGATACGGCGATGGCAGTTGAACTTGGTTTTGGTCGTGCACGTGTGATGTCAATCGAAGGACGCGATCAAGCGGCCAAGCGTTGGTATGACGGAGAGCGCGGACCGAATACACCACTTGCACAATCTGCACCTAAGCCTTGTCATAGTTGTGGCTTTTTTATTCCAATTGCCGGATCGCTTCGATCAACTTTTGGTGTTTGTGCCAACGCTATTTCGCCGGAAGATGCACGCGTTGTGAGCGTGGATCACGGCTGCGGAGCGCATTCGGAAGCGACCTTTACGCCTGCAGTGTTAAACTAAGGCCCTGCTATCGCACCCGCGGTAACGAATACGTACGTTTAAGAAAACTATCAAGGAGCACCCCCCATGCCTACAGGACGCGTCAAATGGTTCTCCATTGAAAAAGGTTTTGGTTTTATTGCAAATGATGAAGGCGAAGATGTTTATTTAGCGGCAACGTCACTTCCAGAAGGTGTTGCAACAGTAAAGCCTGGCACCAAGCTTGAGTTTTCTATCGCCGATAGCCGAAAAGGCCCACAAGCATTATCTGTGCACATCATCGACGCACCACCATCTTTAGTTGAAAATTCACGCGTCAATAGCGATGATCTTGCGGCAATGATTGAAGACACAATTAAAATGCTAGATCGTGTTGGAAATGGTTTGCGCAGTGGTCGTCATCCGAATGCCCAAGAAGCTGATCGACTTGGCCGAGTACTTCGTGGAATCGCAACTGCGCTAGGTGCGTAATTTTCTTTTAAATTAAATACCGCTTCGACGGTTTCGTCGAATTGTGTACCGGATTCCATTTAGTCCAAGTAGAACACCCACTACGCATGTCCAAATAATTTTTGCTTCAGCGTTTACAGCAATTGCTATCACACCAGCAATCACCCAACAGATAGTTCCAATAAGTACTAGAGTGACGGTATTGCGCAGTCGAGTAGTCATGGAAGAAGAGTAATGCGTCCTAAGGTAAAAGTTGATGGTAATTGGCGTTCTTTTCGCCACCGTAATTACCAAATCCTTTTTCCAGCCAATGCAGTTTCAAATATTGGCAGCTGGGCCCAACGTATCGCACAAGACTGGCTGGTTTTAGAGTTAACAAATAACAACGGTATATATTTAGGCCTAGTCACCGCAGTTCAATTTGCGCCCGTTCTTTTCTTTTCCTTACATGGTGGAAAATTTGCAGATCGTTTTAATAAGCGAAAAGTTTTAATCTGGACCAACATAATTGGTGGAAGTGCATCACTTGCTTTAGGTACCTTGGTTGTCACTGAACAGATCTACTTATGGCATGTTTTTGTGCTCGCCGCCGTTCTTGGCATCTCCACGGCTATCGATGCCCCAGTTCGGCAAGCATTTACCAACGAGATAGTTGGCCATGACGATTTACCTAATGCCGTTTCACTGAATTCAGCTAATTTCAACGCCGGTCGTCTGATTGGCCCAGCTGTTTCGGGTGCATTAATCGCAGCCTTTGGTACTGGCCCATCGTTTTTTGTTAACGGGCTTTCATATTTCTTTGTTATCGCCGCCTTATTAAAACTTAACGAGCAGGCGTTTTTTAATCGCGATCAACCAAAATCAGATGGAAATATCCGCGAGGGAATTGCTTATGCCAAGGCCCGTCCTGATATTTATGTAGTGATGCTAATGGTCTTCTTCCTGGCAACTTTTGGACTCAACTTTCAAATTTTCAACGCCCTCATGGCAACCCAAGAGTTTGGGCTCGGACCAGCCAGTTTTGGCTTAATGGGAACTTTCATCGCAATCGGTTCACTAACAGGTGCCATTGGCTCGGCGCGGCTAGAGCGTTTTAGAAATACTAAATTTGTTATCAAGGGTGGCATCATTTTTTCAACTACCATCATGATTCTCTCAATTTTACCTAATTACACAGCGTATATAATTTGGTTACCTATTTGTGGATTAACTGCGCTAACAACTTTGGTTTCAGCAAATTCGATAGTTCAAACAAGTACCGATGCCGCAATTCGTGGCCGCGTGATGGGGCTGTATCTTTTAATTTTTATGGGTGGCACACCATTTGGTTCACCACTCATTGGTAGTGCAACCGAGATTTTTGGAATCCGTCCAACAATTGCATTATGTGGCGCAATTTCCTTAACGGCATCAGTTGTAATTTGGTTTGTCTACCGAAACAAAGTTGCCGTGCCAGCTGATATTTCAGTGGCTTCAGTATTAAAGACTATTAATAGCGATAAGAGCTAGTAGGCCTAACAAAACCACGATTGTGATTATCCGTCTTACTTTGTAACTCATTTATACTCAACAGCCTTCGATGGAATAACTTTTACGATCATAAAAGCGATTGCAATCAGGACAAAGACCATGATGTAAGCACGGGAAATTCCAAAACTATCTCCTAAAAGACCTAACAAAAACGGTGCCCCAGCAATTGCAACGCCGGCAGCCAATGAGGCTCTACCAATCGCTAAATCAGGTCGACCATCACTCAAGCCAATTAATCGAATTGAAGACAGGGCAAACTGCATTGAAATTCCAAGGCCTACCGCAAATAAACAAACCAGTGAAACCAGCATGTTGTGTGAGAGCCAAAACCCGAGAAAGCCAAGAAATTGGAAAGCGATAATGGCAAGTAGTTGGGTATCTAACTTCAATTTACCCAACACGATTCCACCAAACCAGCGGCCAACTCCCATACCTGATCCCAAGGCAACGATGGCTACCGTTGAAATTGCACGTGTTGAACCGACTCGATCTTCAAGTAATGCAGCTGCCCAAAATGAGGTTGCAAATTCACTGGAGATACAGGCAACAAAACCAATCCATGAGATCCAAAAACGAAGCGAAAGTTTTCCACCTTGTGGGCCATCAACGTCTGGCACATGTTCGGACTCATCTTTTTGGCGTCCTGCAAAAAATAAAATCAGGGCAACGGGAATTGCAAGTAAGAGACCAAAGCGCCACATGTTTGGAAAAGCAATCGCAATTGTTCCGATTAAGGCAGTTCCGGTAACAAACCCAACTGATGCAATGCCATTTGCTTGCGGAATAGCAACCTCGGCTGCCTTTCCATAATGGGCGGACATCTTTGTGAGCATCGTGTTAATTACTACCGAAACGCCGAAACCAGCTATGAAAGTCGCTGGAATTGTTAGGTAGATCGGTGGTGAGACAACAAATAAAGTTAAACCGGTAATAAAGATTGATAAACCAATCCAGCTAGCTTTTTCACGTCCGAATCTATGGGCGATCCGTGGATTGGACCAGCCGGCAAAAATAGATGCAATACCCAAAGCGGTACCGTGCAGACCAGCGATCGTTAATGAAGTTGCCTGATCAGCGCGTAATAATGATTGCGCTGGGCCAAAGCCGCCAAGATAAAAGTTAACGATGGCAGTTTGAACTGCAATTACCCAGAAATATTGATCGCGTTGAAAATTTTTCGACATTACAGGGTGGTAACTACATGTTCGATGCACTTAGTAAGTGCTTCGACATCACTTGGATCAACTGCTGGGAACATTCCAATTCGAAGCTGATTCTTACCCAATTTACGATATGGCTCGGTATCAACGATTCCATTTTCACGCAAAGCGGCAGCGATTTTTGTGGCATCGATTGCATCATCAAAGTTAATTGTGCCCACTACTTTTGAACGCATCGCTGGATCGGTGACAAATGGTGTGGTGTAGCTAGTTTTTTCCGCCCATGAATACAAAATTTCCGATGATTGTGCGCTACGGCCGGCGGCAAATGAAAGACCACCGTTTGCATTCATCCATTCGATTTGTTCAGCGAGCAAGATAAAAGTAACTAATGCTGGAGTGTTGTAGGTCTGATCTAAGCGAGAGTTTTCAATGGCAATTCCTAGATCAAAAAATGCTGGCACCCAACGACCACTGGCCTTGATTTTTTCAGCGCGGGCAATTGCAGCTGGCGACATAATTGCAATCCACAGACCACCATCGGAGGCAAATGATTTCTGCGGTGCAAAGTAATAAGTATCAAACTCTTTTGCATCAACCATTAATCCACCAGCGGCAGAAGTTGCATCAACGACAACGAGTGCGCCTTCGGTACCAGCTGGTCTGATGATTGGCATTGCAACGCCGGTACTTGTTTCGTTATGCGTTAGGGCGTACAGATCAATGCCGGCTTCGGCAACGCTCACTGGGTGCGTACCTGGTTCGGATTTAATGACTTTTGGCTCACCAAGAAATGGAGCCTCTTTCGCGCAAGCGGCAAACTTGGAAGAAAACTCGCCGAAAACTAAATGCTGGGAACGATCTTCGATTAAACCAAAAGTTGCGATATCCCAAAACGCAGTGGAACCACCATTACCAAATACAACTTCATAACCATCGGGCAGATTAAATAAAGTTGTTAAACCTTCGCGCACACGCTTCACCACATTCTTCACTGGCTTTTGGCGGTGCGAAGTTCCCAAAATTGAATTACCAGATGCCATTAATGCAGCAAGTACTTCGGGGCGAATCTTTGATGGACCGCAACCAAAGCGTCCATCAACTGGCTTAATCTCTGTTGGAATAATGATGCTCATGAGCTAAGACTAAGGGTAGTAGCGAGTCAGTTTCCAATCGGTAGCGCTGTTAGCCCGCTCATAGCGCAAGCGATCGTGCAATCGTGAATATCGCCCTTGCCAAAATTCAATATTGAGTGGAGTCACTCGATATCCACCCCAGTATGGCGGCCTCGGCACAGTTGTTCCCTCTGGCCACTTTGCCGCGGCACCTTCGTAGCGTTGTTCTAACTCTTCACGAGTAGAAAGCTGCGCCGATTGATGACTTGCCCAAGCACCAATTTGTGAACCCCAAGGCCGAGTTGCAAAGTAATCATCAGATTCTTTTTCGGAAACTTTTTCGACAGTTCCACTAATTGAAATCTGTCGCTCCATTGCAAACCAAGGGAAAAGCAATGAAACATTTTCATTTATCTGCATGGCATGTGCTTTGCGAGAATCGTAATTACTAAAAAATGTAAATCCACTTTCGGAAATATCTTTCAGCAAAACGGTGCGTGTTGTAATTTGATTATCAGCTGCCAATGTTGAGAGCACCATCGCGTTAGCTTCAACGATAACTATGTTTTCATGGGCAGCTTTTAACCAAGCGGCGAAGGCAATAAATGGATCGGCCGGCAGGCTCTCCATGCCGAGATCGCTATATGAGCGTCGCATCGCTCGGATCTCATCGCGGGTCACAATCGCATCGGCCATGCCCCTATCGAACCTCACTTTGGCCTCATTTGCACACTCAGGAAAGCCAAAACTTTAGCGGCTCATGCAAGTATCGAGCCCAAGAGCGTTCGTTGTGCCCAGAGCGCTTATAAGCCTTACTTACATAATTACTCCTAAAACCACTTTGCTGCATTAAATCATCAACAAAATCTTGTAAAGGTGAGTACTCCTTGTCCAAACCTTTATCCCCGCGGCTCATCCAAAATTTGTGATTTTTTGGTAGAGCTTCGATCATTTGAGTGGCAAACTTTTCATCGCTAATAATCCAGTGGGGAGATAATACAAGGGCCGTTGAAAATTTTTCCGGATGTTTAATGGCAGCGTATAAAGTCGCGAGGCCACCCATGCTTGAGCCAAGTACAGCGGTTTTAGCTGGTGTGTAGGTTGGAAAAATCGTCGGGATAATTTCATGAAAGATTTGATTTAGGTAAGCATCAGAATGAAGAACTACCGTTGGATCTGAGATATTCCAACGTGGATCTATATATGAATCCTTTGTAAAAAATTCTTGTGGCGCTAAATCCTTGGCCCTGCCCCAAGGATTGGCTTTTGTGGCGCTGTGCCAAACCGCAATTATTGCCGGGGGATTAATTCCTAACTCAGCACTTACATGAAGGGCGGTCTGTGCCAATTTCCAGGTCTGTCCGCGGTGGGTTGAAGTTTTACCATCAAAGATATTTTGACCATCATGAGCAATTACGAGGTGCTCGGTTCCTTGCTTTGGTATCCAGTAATCGACGACTCTAGAATCAAAATCTGCCCGCACAACTTCGCCCGGAACTCCACGAACTTGATAGCGCTTTATCTCCTTCATGATGATTTAATCATCTCATGTCTTTGGCGAAAACTTCAATTATCTGGTTTCGTCGCGACCTTCGAATCGGTGATAACCCTGCACTCAATGCTGCAATCGCCTCAGCTGAAAACATCATTCCACTTTTTATCTTAGATAAATCACAGATTAATGATGCGGGCGAGAAATTACTGGCATACATGGGTCAATCACTTCGCGCACTTGATGAATCTTTAGATAATAAGCTTCACATTATTGAAGGCGATCAAGTTGAAGTATTAAAAGCGTTAATTAAATTACATGATGTACAAGAAGTGCACATAAGTGATGAATACGAGCGTTATGGCGCCGAGCGCGATGCCCGGGTCGAAGCAGCTGGAATTAAATTAGTTCGTACGGGTTCGCCATATGCCGTTGCACCTGGACGAGTTCTAAAACCAAGTGATGCCACACCGTACAAGGTCTACACACCTTTCTATCGTGCTTGGCGAACACACGGTTATCGTGCGCCCGCACCAACACCAAAACGCATTAATGCAGTGACGCCAACATCAAAATACCGAGCCTTTCCAGATTTCCCTTCAGTAGCTAGATCACATGTCATAGCTGCTGGTGAAAAAGCAGCGCTAGCCCGCTTTAAGAGTTTTTCAAAATCTGGTCTTGAGGCATACGATGAAGCGAGAAATCTTTCGGCGATCGATGGAACTTCTAAAATGAGTACCTATTTAAAATTTGGCGAAATTCATCCTCGAACTCTTCTCGCTGGATTAGGAGAAAGCCCGGCTCACGACACTTTCCGAAAAGAAATAGCTTGGCGTGAGTTTTATGCCGATGTTTTATTTAATAATCCGCATACCGATACCCAGTACTACTCAGATAAATTTGCCCAGATGCGTTATGACAAACCCGGTGAAGCTTTTACCGCATGGTGTGAAGGCAAAACCGGCCACCCCTTTGTTGATGCGGCGATGCGCCAGATGATTATCGAAGGATGGATGCACAATCGAACACGTATGGTTGTAGCATCGTTTTTGGTAAAGGATCTGCACCTCGAATGGCAGTTAGGTGAGCGTTTCTTTGCCAAGCACCTAGTTGATTACGACATCGCCTCAAATGCCCATGGCTGGCAGTGGACGGCTGGGTGTGGCACAGATGCATCTCCGTATTACCGAATCTTTAATCCGATTGAACAAGGAAAACGTTTCGACGGAAACGGAGATTACATTCGAAAGTATGTGCCCGAACTTGCGCACTTATCTGCCGCCGAAATTCATGAACCATGGTTATATCTAGATGGCTATAGCAAGGGATATGTGGAACGAATCGTTGATCACGCCGCCGAGCGCCTTGAATCCTTAGCTCGACTGCAAGAGATTAAAGCGGATAAACCCCAAGACCCTCGCGCTTAGCCGTATACATTGCAGTATCTGCCCGGCGCAGTAAATCATCGCCGCCATTGTTATTTGCAACTCCGATACTGACTCCTAGCAAGATTTCTTTATTTTCAATATGAAATGGATAGGAAAGTGTCGCTCGTAAAGCTAATGCGATCTCCAATGCGCTGTCTTGTCCGCCTTCAAATAAAACTCCAAACTCATCGCCACCTAGGCGGGCAAGTAATGCTCGACTAGGAAGTGCACGATCAAATCGCAACGCAACTTGTTGTAAAACTTTGTCACCGATTTCATGGCCATATCGATCATTAATTGGCTTAAAGCCATCTAAATCAAGTAAGAGCAAAGATCCTTCTTTGGTGATGAACTCTTCAATTTCAGAGATCAATCGGCGACGATTAGGGAGCCCCGTTAACTCATCGGTCCTAGCGAGCAATCGTTCTTGACCAATATGTCGGGCCTGACTTAGCGCTATCGCCATTCGGGAAAATGCTAACGCTAAGGTGGTGATAGCAGGGATCAAAACAAAATGCGGTAAGTAATCAGGGGATAGCGCAATAACTGCAAGCAAAGTAGCGCTGAGTAAAACCGCAACTGAAATTAATATTGGGCTGGCACCATCTTTAATTGTTGTATCTATGCCAGAGTGCCAGAAGCTTTCACAGATTAATAAGATTCCAATTAACCATCCAGTATCAACGATGGCACCGATTGAATATGAAGAGTTCACGGTAAGCCAGAGAAAAAAGAAATCATTAACGGTAAATATCAAAATCCCTGCCGAAAGCAGTAGTCCCCGTCGAGAAAATCCCTGAATTAGGAAAGATGTTAAGACTACGGAAACCAAGATTAAGTCAGCCACTGGGTAAAAAATGGCCAAAAAACTCGCTTTGAAATTACTACCAAATTGCGGCAGGACAGGTTGCAAGAAAAAGGCTGTTCCTAAAGTAGCTAGGCCAAGTGAAATGATTAAGGCATCGACGATATCTAGCAGTTTATGTCCTCGATTAACGCCTAATAAACGAGTTACTCCAATCAGCATAAAGGGATAAAAAAGTAAGTAAAAAAGATCACTAGTTGAAGTGATCACAGATGGTAAATCTAAGCTACTTGCTAAAGTTGCAACGGTTGAACCTAAAACCCACATTAAAATTCCAAGAAAAATAGCCTTCCGTGCACCTTTATCGGCGCGCTCCGGAGCCATCACAAGTGAAATTAACCCGGCAATTCCTACCGCGTTATAGGTAACAAGATCACTCCATGGCCAGTCGGTGATTCGAACTAGTACACAGTTAATAATTAAAAGTGCTAACGCGGTAATTCTTACAAAACGCATACTGACAGCCTAGGAAGATCACTCCGTTTTTCACATAGGGGAGCCCATAGCCAGAAAAAAACCCGCTACCTACCAGGCAGCTGGTTTTTTATAAAGCGGGTTTAAAAGCCTTTGGTACAGATCAATTTTGCGCTTGCGCGAGAATCTGCAACATTTGCACTAAGTTCATTTGGCTTATTGACTGCGGCAAGCTTTGCAGCTTCCAGCTTTCTAATCGTAAGTTCAGTGCTACGAATTTTGCTGGCGTATGCACGTGTTGCAGATGTCCATGATGCAACAGCTGTTGTCAGAACTCTCTTATCAGCATCCGTCTTGGCTGCGGCAAGTTTGGCCTGCGCACCTGTCAAACGAAGATTTGCATCGGCAAGTTTTGCAGTAATTTCAGCGATGTTTGCAAGTTCAGTTGTAATACCAAGATCAATTACTGGAAGTTGGGCTTTGAAGTTAGCATTGGTTACCACCGCGTCTTTTTGAGCTTTAACGGCACCGTTTGCGGCCGCCAGGCAATCAAGTGAAAGCCAAACCAATTTTTTGCTAGAAACCAAAGGATTTTTTGAACACTTATATTTTCCAGCACTAACTGTTGTGGTCGCCCCAGATTTTTTACATGCGACGCCATTTGAAATCTTGACGGCGGCATCAGCTGGAACTGCAATCATCACGCCACCGGCGACGACTATTGCTACTGCGATTGAAGCTACTTTGCGAAACATGGGAGAACCTTTCGTTTGAATACCCTGATTCTAACGCCGCCCCGCTTAAAGAAGGCTTAAAACTCGCCGTGATTACAGTTGGTATGACCACTATTTACGTTGTTTTTTCCGAATGTTCATGCCAACTTTTCTTATGACAGATCGCGGCAAAGTGCCAATGACAAAAACCAATACTCGATATTGCCACCCTGGTACCGAGACAGCTTTACCTTTAAGGCCATCACTCCACGATTTCGCCACAAGATCATCGGGATCTAGCCACATAAAGTTAGGCAGCCCCTTCATCGACATTTTGCCACGCTGATGAAATTCAGTTCGAGTAAATCCTGGACATAAGGCGCTCACTTTTACTTCAGTTTTTGAGAGTTCGGTATTGAGAGATTCAGATATCACGGTCAGGTATGATTTGGATGCACTGTACGAACCTCCCGCGATGTAGCCGGCAACGGAGGAGACATTGATTACGACGCCTTTATTTCGCATTTTCATACCAGGCAAGATTGCATGCATCAGGCGTATTGGAGTGCGAACAAGGACATCGAGCATTTGCTGTTCAAGTGCTAGATCTGAAACAGTAAAGGCTTTGTTAATTCCAAAGCCAGCATTGTTAATCAGAACTTCGATTTCATTATCGTGGATATATTTTTCAATGGTTAAGCAGCCAGCATCGGTAGCAAGATCAGCTTGAATAACATGAGTCTTCACGCCGAACTTTGTCTCAAGGGCGGCGGCACGCTCTTGTAAACGAGGTAAATCTCGGGCAACTAAAACGATATTGTATTTTTTAGCGGCCAATAAACGAGTAAAGCTTTCACCAATTCCGGCAGTTGCACCAGTTACTAACGCCCAACTACTCATTCAAGCCTCGATTCCAGTTGCATCTTCTTCACGGATTTTCCACTCAGAATCATATTCGGGAAGTAAATCTAAAAATGGCTTGGCATCAAACCACTCTGGCCCAACAACTCCTTGTGGTTTCCACGTTCCATTATGAATTAACTCCATTGCGATAACTGGATTAATTGCGGTCTGCCAAACAACGGCTTGATCGCCATAATTTTTCATGGACCATTCGTTGTCTACGACGTTGTACATGTAACAGGCATACGGCTTACCTTCTTTATTTAAACCTTTAACTAGGCCACCGGCACAGGTTTTACCCTTCATCAAAGGACCAAGTTTTGCGGGATCAGGTAAAAGTGCAGTGAGCAAATCACGCGGTGAGACCTTAACTCCTTGCACATCTACTTGATCTTTGCGATCCATCCCCAACATATGAATAGTTTTTAACGTAGAAATAAACTGTTCACCTAAACCAAATTTGAAATTAACTTTTCCAGCATTAACTTTTTGTGGAATTAAAACGACTTCTTCGTGCTCAACATTTACGCACTCAACTGGCCCGATACCTTCTGGAAAATCAAAAACTTCCAGCTCACTAAATGGCGCAGTTGTATGCCAACCATTTTCCCAAATTAGTGGTGGATTTAGGCACTCTTCAATCGTTGTCCAAATTGAAAATGATGGCGCAAAGTCGTAACCCTCAACGGTTAAGTTCGATCCATCAAAAACTGTAAAAGAATCAATCCGGCTAAATAAGTAATCCTCGGCATATCGGGCAAATAAATCGCTCATGCCTGGCTCGATTCCCATACCAACAAGTGCGTAAATGTTGCGCTCACTCCATATTTTTTCTCGGGCAAATTGATCATCACCAAGTTTGACCCCAGCTAAATTTTCCGGATCTTTTGGATGGGGCAGCGAAAGTGACATTGCCATATCCATGTAGTTTGCGCCTTCATTTTCGCAAGCTAAAAAAATTGGCATCACAAAACGTGGATCGACCGCATTGACAACTACATCAGGTTTTACTTCACGAATTAAAGATTGGATCGCATCGATATCGGATGCGTTAATTGAAACGGCCGAGAAGCGCGAATCATTTACTCTGGCAACTGCTTGTTTTGCCCGTTCAATATCTCGATCTGCAACGACCATGGATGTGAAAAAACTTTTACGCGATGCGATATTGACAATTGCGCTGCCAACTCCGCCCGCGCCTATTACTAGCGCCTTCATTGTTGGCCTCTCATGAGGAAAATACTTCCTTTTCGGTAGAACATAAGCCTATGCAAAGGCGCAATTACTATCAAGCACCAACGCATGACAAGATTGCCCAGTAAAAAACTTAAGTCCCCGTAGCTCAGTGGATAGAGCAACCGCCTCCTAAGCGGTAGGTCGCAGGTTCAACTCCCGCCGGGGACACTTGATTTTTAATTGAGTTTTAGATTTAAGAAAATACGACTGTACGTTTTCCAACGATAAAAACTTTGTCATCGGCAAAAAACTTTACCGCTTTTGATAAAACTCGGCGTTCAATGTCACGACCGATTGCAATTAACTCTTCAGGTGTGGCTATATGAGTAACGTGGGCAACATCTTGTTCAATAATTGGTCCTTCATCTAGATCGCTCGTTACAAAGTGGGCCGATGCCCCAATTATCTTTACGCCACGTTGGTGTGCTTGGTGATATGGCTTGGCACCTTTAAAGCCTGGTAAAAATGAGTGATGGATATTAATTATTTTACCAGATAGTTTTTTACAGAAATCTGAAGACATAATCTGCATGTATCTAGCTAGAACTATGAGATCTATCGAAAGCTCTTCAATCTGCTTTAAAACTTCGGCCTCTTGGGAAGCTTTGGTAGCCGGAGTAACTGGCAAGTACATGAATTTGATTCCATGTGATTCAACTAATCCACGTAGATCTTCACGGTTAGAGATAACAAGTGGGATTTCAATATTGAGCTCACCTAACTCGCCAAGGTAGAGCAAATCTCGCAAGCAATGACTCTCTTTAGTAACCATGATTAGCGCGCGTGGCTTTTGAGCTGTTGGGCGAATATGCAACGCTGAATTAAATTTTGCTAAACCATCAGATAGAGATTTAGTGGCGCCAGCTAAACCCATTTCTGTTTCAAAACGAGTGCGCATCACAAAAGTATTTGTCGTCGGGTCCGTAAATTGCTGATTTTCAATAATATTTCCATTGCAGGCAAGTACTGCAGATGTCATCGCATGAACGATGCCTGGTTGATCCGCGCATTGCAGGGAAGCGATTAAATCCATGGGCTTAGGGTACGCGAGATTAATGGTGGAGCGTAAATCGCTGCATCCACTTAGGCGCCCACCAGTTACGTTCACCCATTAAGCGCATTAAAGCTGGCACTAAAAGGCCACGAATAATTGTGGCATCCAAGATGATCGCAAAGGCAACACCAAATCCCATGGTCTTAATGGATGTAACACCGCTAGTTATAAAGGCAGCAAAGACGAAAGCAAGAATGGCAGCGGCAGCGGTAATAATTCGACCCGATCGCTGTAATCCAAGAGCTACCGCATCAACATTTGATTTACCCGCCAAGTGCTCTTCCCGAATTCTAGAAAGTAAAAAGAGTTCGTAATCCATTGATAAACCAAAGACGACGACGCCAATTAAAATAACGATGGAGGTATCGAGTGCGCCAATTTCAGTAAATGATCCCACTAACCATTTCATATTTCCTTCAACAAATACCCAGGTGAGAACACCCATGGTTGCAGCAAGCGAGAGGATATTTAGAATCACAGCTTTTATTGGCAAAATTATTGAGCCGGTGAAAATAAAGAGCAAGATGAATACGGATATTGCGATCCACCCAAAGACAAGTGGCAAGGCATCGGCAATTCCATCTTGTGAATCGGTGAAATCTGCAGCGGCACCGCCAATTAATGTTCCTATTGGTGCTGGAATATCTCTTAAATTATGAATTAAATCTTGCGCCTCTGGCGTGCGTGGAAGCATAGATTGATAAGCCATCAAACGAACATCTTTACCAATTATTGCAGGTGGGACAACTCCAACAATTCCGGGCTCGTTTGCAATCGTAGCTGCGTAAGAATTAATAGCTTCAATTTTATCTGCACCATCAATAATAATAATTTCAACTGGATTCCCAGTTTGTCCAGAGAATCTTTCATTTTGCAAGGCCGTTGCGATCGCCGCTTTATTTGTCGCAGGCAACATTCGTGAATCACCTTGTGAAAATTTAATATTTGCAATTGGCGCGGTTAATATGCCGATGATAATTAGTGAAAGCAAGACAACAGAAGTTGGACGCTTCATCACCATTCGCGCAGTTTGTGCCCAACGTCCATCATCATTTGGCGTAATTGAAGATTTGCGAATGACACCCTTATTAATCTTGTGACCAATGGTGGCGAGAATTGCTGGAAGACCAAAGATTGCACCCACAACTGCCAAGGTAACCACCGAGATACCGGCGTAACCAAAAGATTTAAGGAAAGGCAGCGGGAAGAAAATAAGTGATGCCAATGTCACCAAAACTGTGAGGCCAGAATAAAAGACGGTTTTGCCGGCCGTAGCAATAGTTGTGATGACTGATTCATCAACTGATTTACCTTTTCGTAGCTCTTCTCGGAAGCGATTCACGACAAGTAATGCGTAATCAATACCAAGGCCGAGTCCTAGTCCGGTCGTTAAATTAAGTGCGTACACACTGACATCAGTAAAGAGCGTAAATAAGTAGAGCAGGAAGAATCCTCCAGCAATAGCTGAGACGCCAACGATTAAAGGCATGGCAGATGCAGCTAGTGTGCCAAAGACAAATGCCAACAAAATGAAGGTCAACGGAATTGAAATTGCTTCGGCGATCTTTAAATCATCTGAGATTTTTTTAGTAATTGCATGACTTACTACACCAACGCCGCCGGAATACAGGGTCAAATCATCATATTTACCATCGTAATTCGCTTGAAAATACTTACCAAGTTTTTCACTCTGCGGACTAAATGTCTGATCATCGCTGTACACCAATATGTATGCCGCTTTGCCATCAATTGATTTGAGCGTTGCTTCTCCACCTGAACTCCAATAAGAAAGAGTTTTAGAAACTCCTGACTCACTAGCAATCTTGGCTTCTAAATTTTTTGCTTTAGCAACGACAATTGGATCAGTAACATCGAGATTTCCAGAGTCAACTACGACAACAATTGCCGGATCGGAGAGCTTAAGTTCTTCGGTGAGATATTCATAAACTTTGTACGAGTCGCTCTTTGGATTGGAGTAACCGCCAGAATCAAGTCGATTAAAAAGCATCGAGCCAACTGCACCAGTAACAAGTACGCTGACAACAAAGAGAATTACCGCACCTCTTCGGTACTTAACGACAACCTGACCCAGCTTTTCAAACATGTGTATCTCTTTCTATGAAGTACGAGTAGAATTTAAAGTATGAGCGATCTTTTTCCAATTGTTACTTCAGATGAGATCGATCCTGAAGCTGCTGCCGAACAAGCAAAGCGCGAAGAAGAAATGAAGTCAGATAAACCGCCGCATCATGAGAATTAATCAGCCTTTGGTGTTGGTGGCGTAACTTTGGCTGCAGGAGTTTCACTTTTAACAGAATCTTTTTTCACCGGCTTGGCCGAATCAGTTTTGTAAAAACCAGAGCCTTTGAAAACAACACCTACGGCGGTGTACACCTTGCGAATCTCACCCTTGCATTCTTGGCATTCGGTTAGCGAATCATCAGAAAATGACTGAATCACTTCGAATTCGTGGCCACACGCGGCGCAGGCATATTGATATGTCGGCATCGCGGCTCCACTTCCTTCGTAAATCCCACTCGATAAAAAGTGATCGATTAGGGGTAGGCATGAAGTCTAAAGAAGTGAGATGATTGAAGCGAATTGAGCAGTTAAAAAAGGCTGGTTTGGAAGGAAAATGTGATGAAAGCGATTATTCGTGGAGTAGGTATCGTCTTACTTTTGATCATGGGCACAAACAATGCGGCCGCCAATTTATTGGTCAGCACTTCACCAATTAGTGGATCAACAATCTCAACCTCACCCACAAGCGTCACTGTTACTGGCCAACTTCCATTGTTAGCAGATGCGGTTGATGCAAACGTCATCACAGTCAGCGATCCAAATGGTGTCAAAGTTGATGATGGGACCATCACCGTTACTGACTTAAGTGCATCGGTTGGCGTTAGGGCTTTAGTTGAATCTGGAATTTATACAGTTGAGTACTCACTCATCTCAGAAGGTGATGCACCACTTGCCGGAAGTTTTACCTTTAAATATTTAGCACCGAGCACTATTGCTCCTGAGCAACCAAATCCAGAACCAACCGAGATTCAGTCACCAGCTAGCAGCAGCCAGGCAACGAATGTCTTTGTAATTCTCCTTTTAATTTTAGCCGTCGGTGTCACAATTGGACTTTCAATGTATGCGCGTAAATTATTTTCTAATCGATGAATATTTTTGTCGGCCTTTTTAAGTATCTTGATTTACTCGGGGCATTTGCAACAATTGGGTCACTCCTTGCATTAGGTTTTTTACTTCTAGATGCGGATGGCAAACTTTCCACATCTGGTGAGAAAGTTCGAGGCTTTCTCAAAGCTTCGGCGGCCGTTTGGTTAGTTGGAGTAATCGGAACAATAGTTTTTACACTTGCCCAAGTTCTCAATTCATCGGTTCTAGATGCGCTAGACCCGACAGTGCTGCGCTCGTTTTTAACCCAAATTACTTTAGGTAGATACCTAGGCTTTGAAGCGTTAACCGCATTACTAGTACTTATTTGCACTTTCAAAGCTCGAAAAATTCTTACGGTTATTTTCTTATTTGGTATTTCGATCATCGGCGTTATTGCCCCAGTGTTTCAAAGTCATGCCGCTTCCAGCGGTTCGCATGGCTTAGCTACTGGCTCACTTGTTATCCATGTGATTGCACTTTCATTATGGGTAGGAGGAATCTTTGCATTAGGAACACTTTCGGCAACCGATAAGGCCATAGCAGTTCCCCGTTTTAGCCAGTTAGCGTTATGGGCAGCTATTGCCGTTGTCGTTAGCGGAACCGTAAATGCCTGGGCCCGTTTGAATTTTATTGATGCCTGGAACTCTGCATATGCACTAGTTATTATTGGAAAAGTTACTGCAACAATCGCCCTAGTTGGAATCGGTTATTTGCACCGTAAAAATCTGCAAGGAAAAGACGAGATAAATTGGATTGGCTTTGGCAAACTATTAACAACTGAAGCGGCACTAATGTTAGTGACAGTTGCGATGGGAGTCTGGTTATCTACTAACTCATCACCTGACCGGCCCGGAACACAAGAGTTCAACGCCGCTCTTTCAGTAGTTGGAATTTCAACTCCACCAGCTCCAACGTTTTCCAGACTTCTATTTTCATACGAACCCAATGCGCTATTTATTGGAATACTTGTAGTAATTGTTGCGCTGTATATAAAAGGTGTTGTTGTTTTAACAAAGCGTGGCGACAAATGGCCAGTTGGTCGTACGGTTGCTTTTGCTTTAGGTATTTCGGCAATTGACTATGCAACTAGTGGCGGACTTGGCCTTTACGCTCAATTCTCTTTTTCGTATCACATGCTTTCGCACATGGTTTTGGGAATGATCGCGCCAATTGGTTTAGTCCTCGGTGCGCCACTTACTTTAGCGCTTCGAACATTGCCACAAGCTCGCACACCAGATGAACGCGGCATTCGGGGATCTTTATTAGCTGTGCTTCATTCTAAGTATGGAATTTTTATTACAAATCCAATTACCGCTTTATTAATTTTTGATGGATCACTCTTCGCGTTGTATTTCACAGATTTCTTTGCGATTATGTTGCAAAGTCACGTCGGCCATTTGTTCATGAGTCTTCATTTTCTAGCCGCTGGTTACTTATTCTTCTCGGCAATTATTGGAGTAGATCCAAATCCACGAAAAATTCCATATATAGTTCGGATAGTTATTCTTTTTGCGGCCATGAGTATTCATGCATTTTTCTCGGTAGCACTTATGTCTACTTCAACTCTGATCGATAAGGGTTATTTTGCTTCCTTACAGACACCATGGTTGACAGATTTATTAGCAGATCAAAAACTTGGTGGTTCAATCGGCTGGGCTATGGGCGAAATTCCTATTTTGCTCGCTCTGATTGCCACCTTTATCCAGTGGATGCGCGATGATTCTAGGGAAAGTGTACGCTTGGATAAAAGTACGGCACGTAAAGCGGCCATGGGCCAACCCGATGATTTAGCAAAATATAATCAGTACTTACAAGAGTTAGCACAACGCGACAAGAAGGGTTCCTAATGGAAAACTTATTTGAACTCTCTTCCGAATATAAAGAGTTGCGTACAAGCGTTCGCGCATTAGCTGAAAAAGAGATTGCACCATTTGCCCAAGCAGTCGATGAGGAACACCGCTTTCCAGTGGAAGCAAAAAACGCCTTGGTTAAAAGCGGGCTGTATGCCGCTCATGTTCCTACGGAATTTGGTGGCGATGGTGCCGATGCCCTTGCCGCGGTAATTATTATTGAAGAAGTTGCTCGCGTCTGTGGATCTTCATCTTTAATTCCGGCAGTAAATAAATTAGGTTCCGTTCCTTTAATTCTTGGTGGAAATGACGATCAGAAAAAACGATGGTTACCCCAACTAGTTAAGGGTGCTGGTTTTTCTTACTGTCTCTCGGAATCAGAGGCGGGTTCAGATGCATCTGCTTTACGTACAAAAGTTGAACGCTCAGGTGATGGCTGGATCCTCAATGGAAGCAAAAAGTGGATTACCAATGCAGGTGAATCAGAGTTTTATTCAGTAATTGCCCAAAGTGATCCGTCACTTGGCACCAAAGGAATTACTGCATTTGTCGTTGAAAAATCAGATCCTGGTGTTTCATTTGGTGCCCCAGAAAAGAAAATGGGAATGCGCGGATCTCCAACTCGCGAAGTTTATTTTGATAACGTGGCATTAAGTGATGATCGCCGAATTAGCGAAGTTGGTAAGGGTTACGCCTTAGCCATGGACACTCTCGATCACACTCGCATCACAATTGCAGCGCAGGCTTTGGGCTTGGCGCAAGGCGCATTTGATGTTGCGACCAAGTATTCGCACGAGCGCCACCAATTTGGAAAGCCGATTTTTGATTTCCAAGCGATTCAATTTATGTTGGCAGATATGGCCATGAATATTGAAGCTGCCCGCCTGATAACTTATGCGGCGGCGGTAAAGAGTGAGAATAATGAAAAGGATTTACGTTTCTTCTCGGCCGCTAGCAAGTGTTTTGCCAGTGACATGGCGATGAAGGTGACCCAAGATGCAATTCAAGTTCTGGGTGGCTATGGATACGTTACTGATTACCCAGTCGAACGAATGATGCGCGATACCAAGTTAACCCAGATTTATGAAGGTACAAATCAAATTCAACGAATTGTTATGTCGCGAAACTTGCTCAACTAATTATTAAAATTTAGTTGATTTAAATCGCACTAATATCGATGGCGTTGCCGCTGCATTAAGCGCGATGTCATGGGTTTCATGAGGTAATGCCTCACTAGTTAATTCACCAGCATGAACTAAGCCAACTTTCCAGGCATTGATATGAACAAGTGCGCGGTCGTAATATCCGCCGCCTTGCCCCAAGCGATATCCACTTTGATCAATTCGCAAGGATGGGACAACAATTGCCTCAATAATCGAAAGATCTGTCACCGCTTCTCCGACAGGTTCTAAAATCTTTTTATTGGAACGTAACGAGCTCGATTGGCCGTCCCACTTGATCCAATCCAGATTTTCACCATTGATTTTTGGAAGAAGCAGAGTTTTACCATCCCTTAGAAATGCTTGATTTATTTCTTCGGTACTTGGTTCAAATTCATAGGAAATGTATGAAGCAATTGTGATGGCGGCAACAATTTCTGGTGCTTTTAAGATGACATTGAAATTTGAGGACATAAATTTTTGAGAACGTTCGCGACGGGCCCTTTCCCGCAATGAGGTTTTAATATCTGTCATTTAAAACTCCCGCTAAATCCCAAGGTTTAAACTGGTCAACAAGTAGGGTTTGATTATGTCAGAACACACAAGAGTTGAAGAGTTTCTTGGCTCATTACTTGCTATTTGTAAGCCACTTGATCCCTTTGAAATGCCGCTATTAGATGCTCATGGTGCAACTCTTGCCGAAGATATTTTTGCTGGAGATCGCTTGGTCTTGCGCGAAGGCGCTCGAATTAGATCGACTCAAATTGGTTTAGCTGCATCAATCGGGCGAGATCATCTGCCAACTAGGCCGCACCCACGGGTTGTTATTTTATCTGCTGGCCCAGATCTAGTTGAACCTGGTCAGCCTCTTAAAAATGCAAATGATGAGTACGAAACTAATTCATGGTTACTTACAACGGCAGTGCGAGAAGTTGGAGCAGTCGCTTATCGGGTGCACTCGATTCCAGATAACCAATCTCAACTTCAAAAAGTTATTGAAGATCAACTTGTTCGTGCTGACTTAATAATAATTAGCGGTGAACGACATGATGACTCTTTTGATCTCATCACTCGTACTTTGTCGGGGCTAGGTGAAATTACAACAGTAGATCTAGCGATCGAGGCAAGTGGCCGACATAATTTTGGCACGATCGGGCCCGATCAGACCCCCGTTGTCACACTTCCCGGAGACCCAATTGCGGCATATATTTCTTTTGAGCTCTTTGTTCGTCCAATGATCCGAACCATGCTTGGGACAAATTTAATTCATCGCCCATCAGTTAAAGCCGTTTTGGAAAAGCCAATTGAATCGACCACCGGAATGCGAGCTTATATTCGCGCGGTATTGGCCGAAGATGGTAAATCAGTGGTGCCACTTTCTAATCAAGATGAGCAAGCCACGCTCTCCGATGCCAATGCACTTATCGCGATTTCAGAAAACGATACAAACCTCAAAACTGGTGATCAAGTTACAGTCGTTGTTTTAGAGCGTAGATATATTTAAATTTTATGATGAGTAATTGGCCGATCGTCCTGCCTGATCAAGAGATTACCCTTCGCCCACTTCGCTTTCGAGATCGAGCCAGATGGAACCTAGTGAGGGCAGAAAACCGCGAGTGGCTAACTCCGTGGGAGGCGACGATCCCAGCGGTTGGTGAAGACAGCTACAAGCAGTTGCCCTCCTTTCTTGGCATGGTAAAGATGCTAAATTTTGAAGCTAGGCATGGCCGTTCATACTCCTTTGCGATCTGGCAGGGAAGTTCATTGATTGGCCAGATATCCCTTGGCGGAGTTATCTATGGCGCAATGCGGGGTGGTCACATCGGGTATTGGATCGATAAGAATTTTGCTAATCGCGGTTACACAACGAGAGCAGTTGAAATCCTTACCCAGTATGCATTTGAAGAGCTAAAGCTCCATCGCATTGAAATAAATCTTCGTCCAGAAAATGATTCTTCCCGCAGGGTTGCCGAGAAAGCGGGATTTGTTCTTGAAGGTGCCCGTGCCCGTTACTTACATATCAATGGGCAGTGGCGTGATCACATCTGTTTTGTTCGGGAAAATCCTGCGATTAAGTAACGCTCAAATCCCAAAGAAACAGCACTGCTTGCTTTAGATTTATCCATCATGACTTCTGGACTCATCTATATTGCGATCATCGGTATGTGGGTCGCCTATTTTGCGCCCCGGTGGATCCATGATCGAAATGAATTTTCTGGAAAATCAGTAGAGCGATTTAAAATCGCTTTACGAGTCGTAGCAAATCAATCACCTCACACATCTGTTTCTGGTGGAGCTATTCACATAGATCTAGATCGCGAAGCTAAAGTGCGACAAAATCTATTACGTCGCAGAATTTCTTTTGCACTTATTATTTTTTCACTAACCGCAACGTTTGTAGGTGGAGTTATGAACACAATGCCATTTGTATATGTACTTGTTCCACTTTCTGCTGGCTTGCTCTATGTCGCTAGCGTGCGTCGACAAGTTATTGCCGATCGACTGCATCAGCGACGTGTAACCCAACTTCATCGTCGTAGCTCTGGGGTTTCGGCTACTAATTTGGCAGAAGTTTTGCAACCAAAAGAAACAACTGAACATTGGATTCCGCTTTCCGAACGTGAATTAAAAGGCGTTGTGATCTTGCCTAAGGGCAGTGCATCTATCCGAAATGCCTGGGAACCAACTCACGTTCCAGTGCCAACATATGTAAATGCTGCGAAAGCTGTTTCGCCTAAGCGGGTACTTGATCTAACAACTCCTGGTCAGTGGACCGAGGCGCAAGCTCAGCTAGAACGCGATGCGCTCGCTGCCGCCTCACCATCACGCGATAAGATCTTTGATCAACAATTAGCAGACGAGGCAGTTGATCGATTGAACCAAAATCGAGCAGTCAACGACTAATTAGATCCAAGAGTCAAACCACATACGCATCTTCCACGCATCGTATGTCATTACTTGTCCAGTAAATAATGGCAAGAAGTAGATGAAACATAAGAGAATAGTTATAAAAATTCCGGCAACTATCGACTGTGATACGACTGGCTTTAAATCGCTGTCAAGAATTAATTTTGCACAGTAAACAATTGCTAAAATCAAGAATGGCTGAAAAACAATCGCGTAAAAAGTAAATGTGGTGCGTTGCTGCATAGCAAACCACGGCAGATATCCTGCGGCTATACCGATAACAACAAGGTTTGCCGCCTGATCAGTGCGCCTAGCAATTAAGGATTTAATCCAAAAACCAATTACTATTGTGATTGCAATAGTTCCAACCCACCACAAAATTGGAGTTCCAAGAGCTAAAACTTCACGCGCACAATCTTTGTCGCCACAGTTTTGCGGAGCATCATAGAAAAATGAAGTTGGCCTTCCCATTACGAGCCAGCTCCAAGGATTTGATTGATATGAATGATCTTCGGTTAATCCGGTATGAAAGGAGAGCATTTCACCGTGATAGTGCAGCCAGGAAATAATTGGGTTGTTAGACCACTGCCGACTCCAGCCCCGATCTGATGTAAACCAACCGATCCAGGTGAAGGTATAAACAATGACCGGAAGTAATCCAAATGCGGCAAAAGTTTGCGCTAATTTTTTTCCACTTTGTTTAAATTCATGTGAGACTAGGATTCGATAAACGGTAACTAAACCTATGATCGCAATAAAATAAATTGCACTCCATTTACAACCAAGTGCTAAACCAAAAGCTAAACCGGCCCACCAATTTCTATTTCGATGCCAAAGGTAAACACCTAACAAGACAAAAAAAGTTAAAAATAGATCTAATAAAGCGGTGCGCGAATGCACCAGCAAAAGACCATCGAGTGCCATTAAAGCTGCTGCTAATCCAGTTAGCAATGGCGAGTAAAATAAAACATGAACCAAGCGAGCAAACAGAAGAATTAATAATGTGCCAAAAAGAGCAGCTGCAAATCGCCAACCAAATTCATTATCGCCAAATATTTGAATTCCACCTGCGATTAGCCATTTGCCAACCGGTGGATGAACAATAAATTCCGGACTTGCGCCAGTTACTTCAACTCCATATTTCAAAAAATCACGGGCGCCATCGACGTAATAGACCTCATCGAATATGAAACCTTTAGTGGAACCTAAATTAATGATTCGAAGCAAAAAGGCGGCGATGGCGATTACTAATGGAGCAATCGCAGCGATCATGGGACAAGAGTATGCGCGATTAATGAAATTTACTGAGAGGATTAGGTCATGACGCTCATCTTGGCAGCAACCCCCTTGGGCAACCCGGGCGATGCAAGTGCGCGATTAAAGTTGGCGATATCCGAGGCGACAATCATTGCCGCCGAAGATTCTCGTCGTTTTCATCGTTTGTGCCAAGATATCGACGTAGTTTTCACAGGACGAGTTCTTTCATTTTTTGAAGGTAATGAAGTTGATCGCACGCGAGAACTTCTGGTTGAACTAAAATCTGGCGCAACAGTATTAGTAGTCTCCGATGCAGGTATGCCAACAATTAGTGATCCTGGCTTTAGATTAATGCGCGATGCGATCGCCGATGACATAGATGTTCGAGTCATTCCTGGACCAAGTGCAGTAACAATGTCGATTGCATTATCTGGATTACCAACTGATCGTTTCTCTTTTGAGGGCTTTCCACCCCGTACCGCAGGTGCCAGACTTGCCACTTTTGAAAAGCTTCGGCACGAAGAGCGCACCATGGTTTTCTTTGAAGCACCGCATCGCTTAGTTGATTCAGTAAAGGATGCCGTTGATGTGTTTGGCACGGATCGAAAAGCGGCTATCTGTCGTGAAATGACAAAGCGATACGAAGAGACGATTCGAGGATCACTATCCGAGCTATTAACGTGGGCTAACAGCAATGAAGTTTTGGGTGAAATAACTTTAGTTATTGCAGGTGCGCAACCTGACTCAGCCCAACGAACATCATATGAGATGGTTGCTCGAGTGCGCGAGTTCGAAAGCGCCGGCATGGATCGAAAGTCAGCGATTGCAACGGTTGCCGATGAATTTGGCATCGCCAAGCGTCTTGTTTATGCCGCAGTCGTCGATGCGAATAAGATGAGCCAGTGACTAAGTCCTTTTACTTAACGACGCCGATCTATTACGTCAACGATGCTCCCCATATTGGGCATGCTTACACAACCGTTGCCGGAGATGTTTTAACGCGTTGGCACCGTCAAAAAGGCGAAGCAGTATGGTTTCTAACCGGTACCGATGAACATGGTCAAAAAGTTATGCGCACTGCCGAAGCAAACAATGTTGCCCCGCAAGCCTGGGTCGACAAACTCGTTGCCGATGCCTGGAAACCAAATTGGGAACATCTCAATATTGCAAACGATGATTTCATTCGAACTACCGAACCACGCCACACAGAGCGTGTCCAAAAGTTTTTACAATCCCTGAAAGATTCAGGCCATATCTATGCTGGAAAATACGAAGGCCCTTACTGCGTAGGTTGTGAAGAGTTCAAACTTCCCGGAGATTTAATTGAAATCGATGGCGCAAAGTGTTGCCCAATCCACAGCAAACCAATTGAACTAGTCAATGAAAACAATTGGTTTTTCAAGTTGTCAGTATTTACGCAACTATTACTTGATCATTACAAAAATAATCCAGAAGCCTGTCAGCCAGAAAGTGCCCGAAATGAAGTTATTTCATTTTTAGAAGGTGGCGTCTCTGACCTTTCTATCTCTCGGTCAACTTTTGATTGGGGAATTCCAGTTCCTTGGGATACCGATCAAGTCGTTTACGTTTGGTTTGATGCATTACTGAACTATGCAACCGCTGTGGGATTAACAGATGATGCACAATCTGAAGGCGGAAAAAAGTTTGCCCAAACCTGGCCAGCCGATGTTCACCTGGTAGGAAAAGATATTTTGCGTTTTCACGCAGTAATTTGGCCAGCGATGCTAATGGCCGCCGGATTAGATACTCCTAAAAAAGTTTTTGCCCACGGTTGGTTATTAGTAGGTGGCGAAAAAATGAGTAAGAGCAAGTTAACTGGTATTGCACCTAAAGATATTACCGATCACTTTGGCGTCGATGCTTTCCGTTATTACTTCTTACGTGCAATTCCATTTGGTAGCGATGGCTCTTTTTCTTGGGAAGATATGAGCGCTCGATATACATCGGAACTAGCAAATGACTTTGGAAATTTAGCTTCCAGAAGTGCTGCTATGGTTGAAAAATACTGCGGTGGGGTACTTCCAGCAGTGGCACATGATGCCGAACTTGAAGCTGCACTTATTGAAACTGTGGCAAAGGCCGATGCCGCTATGTGTGCCCTTGATTTTCAAACTGGCATTGTTGCCATCATGGATTTTTGTAAGAAAGTAAATGGTTATGTCACCGAAAAAGAGCCGTGGATTTTGGCAAAAGATCCAGCTAATCAAGCGGTCTTAGAAGAAGTTTTATATAACACCGCTGAATCTCTACGTGCTTTGGCGATCTTGTTGCACCCGGTAATGCCAGCAACCTGCGAAATTTTATGGTCAAGTCTTGGCGCGCAAGAAGTACTTGGAAATTTGAATGCGCAGGTAATTGAGAAAGTTGCCGTGTGGGGTCAACTTCCGCAAGGTGCCACAGTTACAAAAACGCCAGTCTTATTTCCACGCCTAGAAGTAATCGCTTAAGAAATAATGGCTGATCGCCACAACCGGGATATAGATCGCCCGCGTGCACCTTTGCCGGAGCCGCTACCGGTACCAACAGTTGATGCACACGCACATATGGAAATTGTGACTGATGCAGCTTTTGACTCACCTGAAGTTGCTCAAGTTATTGCCGAAGCTAAGTCAGTAAACGTTGATCGAATTGTTCAAGTTGGATATTCGGCAAGCCAATCGCAATGGTGCGTATCGGCGGCGGAAAAGTGGAATACATCAGTTTTAGCTGCAGTTGGCTTGCATCCTAACCAGGCGCCAGTTGTGGCAGATATGTACGCAGATCTAAAAATTATTGAAGAGTTAGCAACACATCCACGCGTGCGTGCAATTGGCGAAACAGGTCTAGATTATTTTAGAACCCCACCCGAACTACGAGCCCGCCAACAAGAGTCGTTTAAATGGCATATTGAATTAGCGAAGAAAACCAAGAAAGCTTTAGTGATCCACGATCGCGATTCACACGATGATGTTTTATCGGTGTTACTGGAAGTTGGCGCTCCAGAAAAGACGGTTTTTCACTGCTTTTCTGGCGATGTCGCAATGGCTAAAACATGTATAGAACGCGGCTACATCCTCTCTTTTGCGGGTACTTTAACTTTTAAAAACGCCCCGGAACTTCGGGAAGCGGTAAAACTTGTGCCACATGATCAATTATTAGTAGAAACAGATTCACCATTTTTATCACCAACTCCACACCGCGGCGCGGGTAATACGCCAGCTCAAATTGCAACCATTGTCCGCGCCATGGCGATCGAGCGAAATCAAGATCTAGCTGAACTTGCAACAATGCTCAGCGATAACGCAGAGGCAATCTTCGGAAGTTTTTCAGCATGAGTTTGTTAGGTGCTGCCCAGATTCGCGAACTTACCGCCGCGCTAGATTTGAAACCTTCAAAATCACTTGGACAAAACTTTGTGATCGACTCAAATGTCTGTACTAAAATTGTTCGCACTGCCGCAGTTACCGATCAAGATATCGCTTTAGAAATCGGGCCGGGCCTAGGTTCACTTACTTTAGCTATGTTAGATGTTGCCAAAGCCGTGATTGCAGTAGAAATTGATCCACGTTTAGCTGGGCAACTCCCAATTACCGTTGCGCAGCACTTTGCACATCCGGAAAACTTAACGGTGATAAATAAAGATGCACTAGCTATTACCGATCTGCCAATGACCCCTACGGTTTTAGTCGCAAATTTGCCGTACAACATTTCAGTTCCGGTATTACTTCGCATGCTAGAACTCTTTCCAAGTATTAATACCGGTGTTGTTATGGTTCAAGCCGAAGTTGCCGATCGCTTAGCGGCTAGACCCGGTGGGAAAGAGTATGGAATCCCCAGTGTGAAGGCGGCGTGGTGGGCCGATGTAAAAGGCGTGGGCACGGTTTCTAGATCGATCTTCTGGCCAGCACCAAATGTTGATTCAAAGTTAGTTGGATTTACCCGGCGCCAAACTCCTGGAAATGAAGAGCTGCGAAAGAAAGTCTTTATGATCGTTGATAACGCATTTGCCCAGCGACGAAAGATGCTGCGTTCAGCACTTTCTGGCCTTTATGGTTCATCATCGGCCGCTGAAGCGATTTTGATTAAAGCAGGCATAGATCCAACACTTCGGGGCGAGGCTTTAAAGATTGAAAGTTTTTGCAAGATCGCAGCCGTTGCACCTGACATTTTCTAATTGCAGTTATAGGGTCACATCATGCCTGTTACTAGTGTGACCGTTCGCGTACCCGCAAAGGTCAACCTGCAACTTTCAGTCGGGCCTAAAGAAAGCGATGGCTTTCATAATTTAGTCTCAGTTTTTCAAGCAATCTCAATCTTTGACGATCTCTCAATTTCGTTGCGAGATCCTGGCGCAGGCTTAACATTAAGTATCGCCGGAGATCAAACTCAAGGCGTACCTAATGATGCAAATAATTTGGCGGCCAAAGCCGTTGCGCTTATTTCAAAAGAGTATGACTTAACGGTAGATGCACATATCGAAATTAAAAAATCAATTCCAGTTGCGGGTGGAATGGCAGGTGGCAGCGCCGATGCCGCGGCAACGATCGTAGGTATCGATTATTTGTATTCACTTGGTATGACGCGGGAAGAGATGATTGAAATTGCGGCACAGTTAGGAAGTGATGTTCCTTTTATGTTAAGTGGTGGAACTGCAATTGGTACTGGACACGGTGATCAATTAACAGCTGCGCTATCGCGCGGTACCTATCACTGGGTACTTGCACTTTCCACGTCGGGGCTTTCAACTCCGGCAGTTTATGCAGAGTGTGATCGGCTGCGGGCAGAGTTAGAAATAATAGAGCCGCAAAATAATGAGTTGTTGATGCAAGCCTTACTTGCCGCCGATGCACCAGCAGTTGGTGCGGCGCTGGTTAATGATTTACAAGCAGCGGCATGTTCGTTGCGCCCAGCACTTCGCTTAGTTTTAGATGTTGGTCAGGAGTACGGAGCATTGGGTGCGATCGTTTCTGGATCTGGTCCAACTGTTGCTTTTCTAGTCTCCGATGAAGAAGCCGGTCTTGATTTAGCTGTCGCCTTAACGGCCAGCGGGGTAGTTGGCAGTGTTGCGCGTGCATATGGCCCGGTCGCTGGTGCAAAGGTGATTTCACCGTAACAACCTGTAGCCAGCTTCGTGTCAGCGGTTTGGATCAGGGCGATTTATGAGGGAGAATACGGGTTCCGCCATTGTGTAGTGGCTAGCACATGGGCCTTTGAAGCCCAGGGTCCAGGATCGATACCTGGTGGCGGAGCTTTCAGGAAACCCTCACCGATAGACTTCACTCATGCCCGTACAAACCGTGATTGTTTTGGCCGCTGGCGAAGGCACACGAATGAAATCGGCGATACCAAAGGTTTTGCATAGCGTTGCTGGCCGTTCATTACTTGGCCACGTACTGCACGCCGTTAATAATTTAAATCCAACTGAGCTTCGAATTGTTGTCGGCTCTGGTCGGGAAGAAGTAGAGGCGCACATCGCCGCGATCGCACCACACGCGACCACAGTTTTTCAAGAACACCGTGGTGGAACCGGGCATGCCGCGCAATTAGCGCTCGCCGGAAATTCACTGAAAGGAACTGTTTTAGTTTTGGCTGGAGATACGCCGATGTTAACGGCTGATTCATTAGCCCAATTTATCGCCGCTCATAGCGCTGGAAAATTTGCCGCTTCAGTTTTAACTGCCGAGCATCCAGATCCAACGGGTTATGGCCGAATCATTCGTGATGGAAGCGATGAACTTTTGCGAATTGTCGAAGAAAAAGATGCCACCGAAGAAGAGAAATTTATCTTTGAAATAAACAGTGGCGTGTATGCATTTGATGGCGAAAAATTAGCAGCATCGATTGGTCAATTAACAAATGCCAATGCACAAGGTGAACTTTATTTAACTGATGTAATTGGAATTTTGAAAAACGCTGGCGAATCAATTGCCGCGATTATGATAGATGATTTCACCGAAACACTTGGAGTCAACGACCGCATTCAATTAGCCATGAGTGCTGCGATGCTTCGAGATCGAATTAATGAAGAGTGGATGCGCCAAGGTGTAACGATTATTGATCCGACTACAACCTGGATTGATGCAACCGTTGTTGTAGCAAATGATGTAACGCTGCACCCAGGCACTTCCCTTTTTGGAAGCACAAAAGTAGCAACCGGTGCGGTCATTGGTCCTCGCTCTACCCTTACCGATTGCGACGTTAAAGCCGGCGCACAAGTGCTGGAATCTATTGCGATGAAAACTGTTATAGGCGAGGCGGCCATTGTTGGTCCATTTACATATTTACGCGCTGGCACAGTGCTTGGTGATTCCACCAAAGCTGGCGCATTTGTAGAAATGAAAAATGCTTCAGTCGGTACGGGTTCTAAAGTTCCGCATCTTTCGTATGTGGGCGATGCAACTATTGGCGAAGGTAGCAATATTGGCGCGGCCACAATCTTTGTTAATTACGATGGCGTAGATAAGCACCACACAATTGTCGGAGACCACGTACGAATCGGCAGCGACACAATGTTGGTCGCACCTGTTTCGATTGGTGACGGCGCCTATACCGCCGCTGGATCTGTCATTACCGAGGATGTTCCGGCTGGAGCAATTGGTGTTAGCCGAGCAAAGCAGAGAAATGTATTAGATTGGGTTCTGCGCAAGCGTGCCGGTTCTAAATCGGCGCAAGCTGCCCAAGCAAGTACAAAGACTAAGAAGTAATTACAAAAGCGTAAGAGGAGAGGCTAGTTATGAGCGAGATCCGTTTATCGTCTGAAAAGAAACTTCGACTCTTTGCCGGACGCGGATTTCCTGAACTAGCCGACGAGGTTGCAGCAGAGCTAGGTATTCCGCTGACCCCAACATCTGCATATGACTTTGCCAATGGTGAAATTTTTATTCGTTTCGAAGAATCTGTCCGCGGTTGCGATGCCTTTGTAATTCAAAGCCACACCACACCAGTGAATAAGCAGATCATGGAACAGTTAATTATGGTTGATGCACTTAAGCGAGCATCGGCAAAACGAATCACAGTAGTAATGCCCTTTTATGGTTATGCCCGCCAAGATAAAAAAAGCCGAGGTCGCGAACCAATTACTGCGCGTTTAATGGCCGATCTCTTTAAAACAGCTGGCGCCGATCGCATGATGACCGTTGATCTACACACTTCCCAAATTCAAGGTTTCTTCGATGGTCCAGTTGATCATCTCTTTGCACTTCCCATGTTAGCTAATTACGTAGGTAGCAAAGTAGATCGCTCACGGTTAACAATTGTTTCGCCAGATTCCGGACGAGTACGCGTTGCCGAACGTTGGTCTGACCTACTTGGCGGTTGCCCAATTGCATTTATTCACAAAACTCGTGACCCACGCGTTCCTAACGAATCAACAACTGGTCGTGTTGTTGGTGATGTTGAAGGACAAACATGTGTCGTTATCGATGACATGATCGATACCGCAGGCACAATTACTAAGGCAGTAGATGCACTATTTGATGCCGGCGCCAAGGATGTAATCGTCGCGGCAACACATGCAGTATTTAGTGGCCCAGCGGTAGATCGTTTGAAAAATAGCCGCGCATCAGAAGTTGTCATTACAAATACTTTGCCAATTACGGAAGATCAAAAATTTGATCAATTAACCGTACTTTCGATTGCGCCGCTGCTTGCTAGGGCGATTCGCGAGGTCTTCGAAGATGGTTCAGTTACCAGCCTCTTCGATGGCCACTCCTAAGCGGGGATTTGCCAGGTCGCTGACCTAAAAGATACTGTTAGTTCTGTTCCGGCGAGGGTGGCTAATAGCTTTCCGTTATCGACGGGTAAGAGATTTTTCTCCTGCTGGGACGCGACATTAAATCCTAAAGGAGAATGAAAATGGCAGAAATCCAGATCACCGGCACAACTCGTACTGAATTCGGTAAGGGTGCTTCACGTCGTGCACGTCGGGATAATTTGGTTCCTGCCGTTATCTACGGTCATGGTGAAAAACCACAGCACATCACACTTCCAGCAAAGGCCATTGGTGTTGCACTCAAGCAAGCCAATGTTTTGCTCGATATTACTGTTGATGGCAAAAATGTTTTGACACTACCAAAGGCAATTGTTCGTGATCCGCTAAAGCAGATCCTCGAGCACATCGATCTTGTCATCGTGCGCCGCGGTGAAAAAGTTGTTGTATCAGTTCCGGTTCACACTGTTGGTGAACACGATCGTGATGGAATTTTAGAACACGTAAATAATACAATCGACGTCCGCGTAGATGCATCTTCAATTCCTAACTTCCTAGAAGTTGATATCCAGGGTCTTGCATCAGGTACATCTCGTTACGCATCAGATGTTAAGTTGCCAGCAGGCGTAGAACTTGAATCTGATCCAAAGACAATCGTTGTTCACTTAGGCGAGAAGGCAACTGCAGTTGCTGAAGAAGTTGTCGCACCAGTAGCTGCCGATGCAGCAGCACCTGCCGCTGCCGATGCAGCTAAGTAAAACCCTTAACCCGTAGGCTTTGTTGTTATGACGTGGTTGGTAGTGGGCCTGGGAAATCCAGGAGATCAATACGCTGCCACCCGTCACAACATCGGCCAAATGGTGATCGATGAATTAGCAAAAAAAAATTCGATCAAACTCTCTTCTCATAAATCTCGCACCGATATAGCCGCTTACAAATTAGGCGTTGGCGTTGATGCACATTCAATTATTTTAGCTAAGTCCAAAAGCTATATGAATGAGACTGGTGGGCCGATTAAGGCGCTAGCTAATTTTTATTCAGTGCAACCAGAAAATATTATCGTCTTACATGACGAACTAGATATCCCATTTGCCGCGATTCGAAGCAAGATAGCTGGCGGCGACAATGGCCACAACGGACTTAAATCTATGACATCGGCTTTTGATGGCCCCGATTATTATCGAATTCGATTAGGGATTGGGCGCCCCATGGGACAGCAAGATCCAGCAGAGTTTGTTTTAAAGGCTTTTTCTAAAGTTGAACAAAAAGATTTAGCAGAGTTTATCGATCGTGGCGCATATGCAGTGGAGTCATTAATTTCTAACGGCCTTGAATTAACGCAACAAAACTTTAATAGTTGATCAACCTGTATTTCGAAGGCCAGCGGCTACGCCATTGATTGTTAGCAATAGTGCCCGACGCAAAACTGGATCGGCAGAAGTTCCGGCATCACGTACTCGCTTGAGTAAATTGACCTGTAATAAATGTATCGGAGACAGGTAGGCATCACGTACTCGCAGTGTTCTCGCTAAAATCTCTTGATCACCGAGCAAAGTTTTTTTATCAGTTAATTTCAAAATTTCAGAGACAGTTAAATCGAACTCAGCCTGTATTTGCGGCAAAAAGTGTTGAAGTTCTGCTGGAACCAAAGTTTGAACATAGCGCTTGGCTAATTCAAGATCGGTTTTAGCTAAAGTCATTTCCACGTTACTAATAAAAGTTGTAAAGAAATGCCATTCTTTTAACATCTGCACCAAAAGTTGGGAATGTCCGGCCTCGCGTGCAGCTTTTAAGCCCGAACCAACCCCAAACCAGCCAGGAACGATCTGTCGAGATTGGGTCCAACCAAATACCCAAGGAATTGCGCGTAGCGAATCCAATCCGCCGGCTGCATCGGGCCTGCGCGAAGGACGAGAACCAAGAAATAATTCACCCAACTGTTCAACTGGAGTTGATGAATAGAAGTAAGCGGGAAGATCAGGTTGATCAATGAGATTTCGGTAGCGTTTAAAAGATTCATCACTTACTAATTGCATGCAATCGCCCCAAGCCGTTAACTCTTGAGTACTTTGTCGTGGTCCACGATTTAAAACAGTTGCTTCCAATGATGCAGCAAGAGAAAGTTCCACATTTTCTCTGGCAAGTGCAGGTAGGGCATATTTGTCACTAATTACTTCACCTTGTTCGGTCATCTTAATCTGTCCATCAACTGAACCCCATGGCAAGGCAATCAGTGCATCGTATGTTGGACCACCACCACGACCAACTGAACCACCACGACCATGGAATAAACAAAGTTTGACGCCGTATTTAATAGCTACATCGCGCAGCGAACGTTGCGCACGATGAATTTCCCATTGACTAGTTGCGATACCAGCATCCTTATTTGAATCTGAATAACCAAGCATTACTTCTTGCACATTGCCGCGAAGAGTTACTAAGGCGCGATATGCCGGATTACTTAATAGTTTCTCCAAAATTTCACCAGAGGCTCGAAGTTCGGCAACGGTTTCCAGCAGTGGTGCAAAACCGATTTGAGCTCTTTTATCTTTTAATGAAACCAAACCTGCTTGTTGGGCAATCACTACGGCGGCAACTAAATCGTCGGCACCCTTGGTCATAGAAACGATGTAGGTCTCAATTACTTCAGGGCCAAAGCGATTAATCAGGTCGTTAATTGCAACAAATGTATCTAAGGTTTTTTTACCCGCTGAATCAAGGTTTTGGGTTTCAAGTTGTGTGCTGTCAGCAAGAATTTTAGTTAAAACGTCAAATTTAGCGTCATGGCTTTGAGTTAAATAATCGCTTATTCCAGTAATTTGATTTAAAACATGATGATGCGCATCAGAGTGCTCACGCACATCCATAGTTGCATGGTTGAGACCAAAAGCTGCAACGGTACGAATTGTGCGCTCAAGTAGGCCATGAGCAATAAGTTCACCGCGATGAGCCAGTAATGAGTTTCGCATTAAAAGCAGATCATCTAAAAGTTCGGCCGTGTTTGCATAATCTCGATTTGCCACGTGATCACCCTTTTTTGCATGACGCTCACGGGTAAATGCAAGGCGATGCACAATAGCGGTGGCCTTCAAACGATATGGCTCTTCCGTATTTAGCCTTAAAAAACGTGGCTCAAACTCTGGAATAAATTTTAGATCTTTTTCAATTGATGCCGAAAGCTCTGGAGTTGCCCCAACAATTTTAGTCGATACCGAAAGAACTTGTCGTAATTCGTTCATAGCGGCAATAGTCACGCGGATTGCATGGCTGACTTGGAGCTCTACTGCATCCGTAGTTACTTCAGCGGTGATATTTGGATTCCCGTCACGATCTCCACCGATCCAGTTACCAAAAGATAATGGCCGAGACGTTACCGGCAAAATAACGTCAATTCGTTTAAGTTCTTTGGCAAAGTCTTTTAGAACTTCAGGAATGGTATGAGTAAATAAATCATCTAAGTAGTACAAAGCATTTAACGCTTCATCAAGTGGCTCTGGTCGATCCAAACGTAGTTCATCGGTCTGCCACAAAAGATCAATATTTTCGGCTAAACGATCTTTTTGAGCGGGATTATTTGGATTGTCTAAAAGTTCAGCAATATTGCTTAGTTTGTTTAATACTGAACGCCGAGCCGCTTCAGTTGGATGCGCCGTAAAAACTGGGCGAACCGACATGGTGCTGACCCATTGTGTAATCTCTTCTTTGGTTAACTCATGTCCTGGTGTCTGCGTCTTTAACTCTTCTTCAATCCGATCAACGGCGCGAGCAAGCCACGAACCACCAGTTTTTCGTGCTTGTGCTAAAACACGAGCACGGTGAACTTGTTCGGCAACGTTAGCTAAATGAAAATAAGTACTGAAAGCGCGAACTAATTGCACAGAATCTTCGGTGGACAGATTAGCTAAAACTTGATCGCCTAAACCTTCGCGAACCGCCTTGCGAACTTCTTCAACTAAGGCCAACAGTTGTGGTCCTTCTTGTCGAACTAAAGTTTGACCTAATAGATCGCCAAGTTGTCGAACGTCACTGCGCAGACCAGCTTCATCTGCGGCAACATGGCTTTGGTTCATGGCCCAATCCTCTCAGTTATGAGCGCGCACTCAAAACGAATTACACTTGGCCAGTTCGCCCCCTCCGGTCTCGGAAGTTGGGGCCTTAAGGCATTGGAGGCAGGGAATGCGTGGATTAATTCCAGCGCTAGCTGCTCATGCCGATTCATCTCACATCGTGGCACCGACATCGACCTACCCGTTCTTATTAACAGCCCGCGCACAAGTACATCCAATTTTAGTTGTGACAAGTTCAAGCCGAAGTAGCGAAGATTTAGTGAATGAACTTAAAGAGCTCTATGACAACGTCTTAGAGTTTCCGGCATGGGAGACATTGCCGCACGAGCGATTGAGTCCTCGTAGCGACACCGTAGCTGCACGTATTCAAACTCTGTATGCATTGAAAGCGGATCAGAAAATTAATCCCATTGTTGTTACACCAGTGCGAGGCGCGATTCATCGAATTATTAGCGAACTAGCGGCAGCGCCACTTTTAACTCTAGAAATTGGAAAAGAACAGTCACTGGATGATTTAGTTCGCCACCTTTCAGCGCTTTCATATACCCGCACCGATTTAGTAGAACGACGTGGTGAGTTTGCCGTTCGTGGCGGAATTGTGGATTTATTTCTGCCACTGAATAATTATCCAATTCGAATTGATTTCTTTGGTGATGAAATCGAAGATATGAGTTACTTCGAAGTTGCCGACCAGCGCACATCAAAACCAGTTGTTGGCAGAGTTGATATTTTTCCTTGCCGCGAATTATTACTGACTCCAGCTATCAAACATCGAGCTATTGAAGTAAAAGATGACAACCCCGGTGCGGCGCAGATGTTAGAAAAGATTAGTGAAGGAATGGTCTTTGAAGGCATGGAGTCGTTGATTCCCTTGCTCATTGATGAGACCCAAACATTACTGTCGCGGATGCCAGCACATACTCAAATAATCTTTATTGATGAAGCCCGCATTCAATCGCGATCAGCTGATTTGTTAGCAACTAATGAAGAGTTTTTAAACGCCTCTTGGTCTAGCGCCGCGCATGGAGCCGTAGCACCAGTTGTCGATGGCCGAGGAACATATATTTCCTGGAGCGAGTTAATGGCTGAAATTTCCACCTGTGGTTTTACGACAAGTCAGTTCAGTCCATTTGGAAGTGATTTAGAAGCGGGCACAGATTTCTTAGATTACGCAGCGATTGATCCGATGCGCGGGGATATTGAACGCACGGTTGATGCTTTGCAACAAGCATTGCAAGCCCATCGCACCGTAGTTTTTGCAACTCACGGTCATGGCATGGTCGAACGTTATGCCGGAATATTTCGCGGCGCAGATCTGCCGGTTGCGATCATCGAAAACTTGGCAGAAACTCCGACAAAAGGAAGTATTCATCTAACAACGTCGGTGATTGCACATGGCTTTGAAAGTGAAATTGATCAGATTTTCTTTATGACCGAACGAGATTTAACGGGAAGTAAGGGCAGCGTTAAAGATAGTGAACGACTGCCAACAAAGCGCAAACAAGCAATTGATCCGCTAGAACTTCAAAGTGGCGACTTTGTAGTTCACGAGCAACATGGAATTGGACGATACGTTGAATTAATGCAGCGCACCGTTGCTGGTGTGACCCGTGAGTATTTAATTATTGAATATGCGCCAGCAAAACGCGGTCAACCCGGAGATCGAGTCTTTGTTCCCACCGATACTTTGGAGCAAGTCTCTAAATACGTTGGCGGAGAAGCGCCAACTGTTCACCGAATTGGAAGTGGAGAATGGCAAAAAGCAAAGGGGCGGGCACGTAAAGCAGTTCGACAGATTGCTGGTGAACTGATTCGCTTGTATGCCGCCCGAACTAGTTCGCCTGGCTTTGCTTTCGCTAGTGATACACCCTGGCAACGCGAACTGGAAGACTCCTTTTCTTATATCGAAACTCCGGATCAACAATCATCGATTGATGATGTAAAGCGCGATATGGAAAAGCCGTACCCAATGGATCGAATTATTTGTGGTGATGTTGGCTACGGTAAAACTGAGATTGCAATTCGCGCGGCTTTTAAAGCGGTACAAGATGGAAAACAAGTAGCAGTATTAGTGCCCACAACTTTGTTAGTGCAACAACATTCCAAAACTTTTATTGAACGATACGCTGGGTTTCCAATCAAAGTCGCGGGTATGTCGCGATTTAATACGGCAAGAGAGAGCAAAGATATTTTGGGGCAGTTAGCTGCCGGCAGCGTCGATGTGGTTATTGGAACTCACCGAATTCTCTCTAATGATGTGCAGTTTAAAGATTTAGGGCTAGTAATTGTCGATGAAGAGCAGCGCTTTGGTGTGGAGCAAAAAGAATCGCTGAAGAAACTTCGCACGACGGTAGATGTTTTAGCGATGTCGGCAACGCCTATTCCGCGTACGCTAGAGATGGCCGTTACTGGTATTCGCGAAATGTCCACTATTACGACTCCGCCAGAAGAGCGCCATCCAATTCTTACTTATGTTGGCCCGGCTGAAGAAGGGCAAATTGTTGCGGCAATTCACCGTGAACTTTTACGCGATGGCCAAATTTTTTATCTACACAACCGAGTCGAAAGTATTGATCGCACGGCAGTTCGCCTAAAAGAGTTAGTGCCAGAAGCCCGAATTCGTGTGGCCCATGGACAGATGTCGGAAGGCGAATTAGAAGATGTAATTTTGGCCTTCTGGAATCGAGATTTTGATCTTTTGGTCTGTACGACAATTGTGGAGAGCGGTTTAGATATTCAAAACGCTAACACGTTAATTGTCGAACGAGCAGATCGCTTTGGCTTGTCACAACTTCACCAAATTCGTGGTCGCGTTGGTCGTGGTCGTGAACGTGCTTATGCCTATTTCTTATATTCAGCAGAAGAGCCGCTCTCTGAATTAGCTCACGAGCGGTTAACCACAATCGCAACAAATACTGATTTGGGTTCTGGAATGCGCGTTGCCCTAAAGGATTTAGAGATTCGCGGCGCTGGCAATTTGTTGGGCGGAGAACAATCTGGCCACATTGCCGATGTTGGATTCGATTTATACATGCGCATGGTGGGTGAAGCAGTTGAAGAATACAAAACTGGAATTATCGAAACCGAAGAAAAAGTTTCAGAGTGCAAAGTTGAGTTACCAATCAATGCCCACTTATCAACGGAATACGTTCCGGGTGAGCGATTACGGTTAGATCTATATCGCCGATTAGCAGATGTGAAATCGGCAAGTGATGTGGCAGCGATCGAAGCTGAACTCATTGATCGCTTTGGCGATTTACCAGAAGAGGCAAAGGCATTGCTTGGCGTAGCATCACTTCGTGCCCAAGCTAAAGCTTTGAAATTGACCGAAGTTGTTGTGCAAGGAAAGTTTGTACGGTTTGCACCGTTGGTTTTGCCAGAATCTAAACAGTTGCGTTTGGCGAGGATGTATCCCGGTTCACTCTACAAAGGCGCCGCCAGTACTGTGCTGGTCGCCCTTCCTAAAGCCTCCGCATGGAATCCGTCGCAGAGCGCGCCAGAAATAGTGGATACTTCTCTTCTGGCCTGGGTCGTCGAGGCCCTCAACCAACTTGGTCATTGACTGAAAGTGAGTAACTAGTGAAAAAGTTTCTAGCATTCTGTGCCGCAGCAACATTGCTTCTACTGTCAGGTTGCTCCCAAGTAGGTGCAGCAGCAACTGTTGGTGATATCAAAATTACCCAAGCCACAGTGCAAAACAGCATCGAATCAATTTTGGCTGAACGCGCCAAAGTAGATACAACTCAGATGCAGCTAGAAACTGGCGAACTACTTAATCGCTCACAACTTCGTTTTCACTTGCTCGGTACATTGCTTCGCGAAATTGGGGCCGAGCTAAAAATTACAGTTTCTAAAGCTGAAATAGATGCCCGTCGGGCCGGCATTATCGAACAAGTGGGTGGCGAGACAGCGCTTCCGGCAGCACTAGTTGGCGCTGGTATTGCGCCAGGAAATTTTGATCTTTACATCGAAGCGATTTCATTTTCTGACAAAATTAGCCAAGCCCTAACAGCGGCAGGTGTGACAGAAGATCAGATCGGCGACGAAATTCAAAAACTAGTTGTTGCAAAGTCCAAAGAAGTTGGTGTCACGATTAATCCTCGTTACGGCACTTGGGATGCAAAAGTTGCTGACATCATCGCTACCGAACCAGCGGATTCAGCTGTCACTCCTTCAGGCAAGTAAGTAGTTTTCATGGCAGGCTCACAGCTTCAGCGCTTAGTTGAAGTGATGGATACTTTGCGCTCTCCGGGCGGTTGCCCCTGGGATGCCGAACAAACTCATGAGTCGCTCATTAAATACTTGCTAGAAGAGTCTTATGAATTTATAGATGCCGTTGAAAGTGGAAATCGCATTGATATGCGCGAAGAACTTGGCGATGTGTTGTTGCAAGTTTATTTTCATGCACGAATGGCGCAAGATCATGCGACCGATCCATTTTCGATCGAAGACGTCGCGCAAGGAATTGCAGATAAATTAATTCGCCGCCACCCTCATGTTTTTGCAGGTGTCGATGTACGTGATTCACAAGAGGTGTTGGAAAATTGGGAAGAGATTAAAAAGAAAGAAAAGGGACGTACTTCTCCGGTAGATGGCGTTGCCATGTCACAGCCGGCCCTACCTTTGATTGAAAAACTTTTGTATCGGGCCGAAAAATATAAAGTAGAAGTAATTAGTCCTGAATTTGTCGGACTCGATGGTGTAGCTGATGAAACTTCAGTCGGTCAGGCCTTGCATGCTGTCATTGCTTGGGCCCATGCCAATGGCATCGATGCCGAGGCCGCCCTTCGCAAAGAGGCGATGCGCCTTAGCAATCAGTTGGGCAACTCGTAACTCACGGTAGGATTGTTCCTATAAGTAGTGCGATTTCAGCGTTGAGGTCGGCGGTTTTTAAAGACTCAAAGGAGAACGCACATGGCAATTATCGAGGCTCTCGGAGCACGTGAAATTCTTGACTCCCGTGGAAATCCAACGGTTGAAGTTGAAATTCAATTAGTAGATGGAACTCAGGCCCGTGCCGCAGTTCCAAGTGGTGCATCAACTGGTGCATTTGAAGCCGCAGAACTTCGCGATGGTGGCAAGCGCTACTTAGGTAAAGGCGTAGAAAAGGCCGTTGCCTTTGTTAACGATGAAATCGCTGGTGCAATTATTGGTTTCGATTCACAAGATCAGCGCAGTATTGATGCAGCCATGATCGAACTAGATGGCACAAAAAATAAATCACGCCTTGGCGCGAATGCAATTCTCGGTGCCTCACTTGCTGTAGCTAAAGCATCGGCCGACTCTTCTGATCTTTCACTATTTCGTTACTTGGGCGGACCAAATGCTCACGTGCTTCCAGTTCCAATGATGAATATTCTCAATGGTGGTGCACACGCAGATACCAACGTAGATATTCAAGAGTTCATGATTGCGCCAATTGGTGCGCCAACTTTTCGTGAATCAGTCCGATGGGGCGCCGAGATCTACCATGCACTAAAAGCTGTTTTAAAAAAGCGTGGACTAGCAACTTCAGTTGGTGACGAAGGTGGCTTTGCACCAAATCTTGAAAGTAATCGCGCCGCACTTGATTTAATCCTAGAAGCAATTGAAGCTGCTGGCTTCAAGCCAGGCAGTGAAATTGCACTTGCCATGGATGTTGCAGCAACTGAGTTTCATGACAAAGGAAAGTACACATTTGAAGGCGCCGCAAAGAGCTCCGATGAAATGATTGCTTATTACACATCACTTGTTGATGCCTACCCAATTGTTTCAATTGAAGATCCACTCAATGAAGAAGACTGGGCCGGCTGGGCCGATATGACTAAGGCGCTTGGCTCACGTATTCAAATTGTTGGCGATGATCTATTTGTGACAAATCCAGAGCGTCTAGCACGTGGAATCGCTGGAAATAATGCAAATGCGCTGTTGGTAAAAGTAAACCAAATTGGTACGTTGACCGAAACAATTGATGCGGTAGACATGGCACATCGCGCTAACTTTAAAAGCATGATGAGTCACCGATCAGGTGAAACCGAAGATACAACTATCGCTGACTTGGCTGTGGCACTTAATTGTGGACAGATTAAAACGGGTGCACCTGCACGTACCGAACGCGTTGCTAAGTACAACCAACTTCTTCGCATTGAAGAAGAGTTAGCTGAAGGCGGTCTGTACGCAGGTCGCAGCGCATTCCCGCGCTTCCAGGCTTAAGTAGCGGCGCAAGAGTTTCCAATGGCACGTCGACAACTTAGATTTGGACGTCGACGTCCCAATAATCGCGGTTTGGCTTTTGCCGCGATTCTTTTCTTTCTCGCTCTTACTATCGCGCCACCGGTAAAGCATTACTTCACTCAACGTGCCCAAATTTCAGCGCTTAATTCTCAGTTGTCGGCCGATAATTCAGCGCTAGAAAAAGCTCGGCAAGAGTTATTGTTGTGGCAAGATCCGGAATATATAAAGTCACAAGCCCGTGAACGATTGCACTTTGTCTTGCCCGGAGAGCGGCAATATATTGTTGTCGATGGTGCAACTGGCACAACAAAAGAAAACTCAACCCAAGTAGCAACCGCACTGACCGATGGTCAACCGTGGTACTCCCGTTTAATTGCCTCTATCAGTGAGGCTAATTAGTGAGTCGGAACGTTTCCCAAGCCGATCTTGATTGTATTGAAACCCAATTAGGCCGCACTCCGCGCGATGTTCACGCCATTGCTTACCGCTGTCCTTGCGGTAAGCCAGCAGTAGTTGAAACTCCACCCCGGTTGGAAGATGGAACGCCATTTCCAACTTTTTACTATGCAACCTGTCCACGATTAACTGCAGTGATTTCGACCTTAGAAACAACTGGATTAATGGGCGAGATGAATGAGCGTTTAGAAAATGATTTAGCGTTATTTGCTGCATATTCTGCCGCCCACGATGATTACATCGCAGCTCGCTCTGCCCTAGGAATCGTTGTTCCTGAAGTTGAAAACGTATCTGCAGGTGGCATGCCCAATCGCGTTAAATGTCTGCACTCACTAGTTGCACATTCACTTTCTACTGGACCAGATGTAAATCCATTAGGTGATGAAGCCTTGGCTAAATTGCCACAGTGGTGGAAAAATAATCCATGCGAGTAGCCGCGATCGATTGTGGGACTAACTCCATTCGTCTATTAATTGCCGATATCGACGGTAATAGTTTTCGGGAAGTCATCCGCGAAATGGAGATTGTGCGCCTTGGTCAAGGAGTTGATCAAACCGGAGAGTTTCACCCAGATGCAATTGCCCGCACATTAGCTGCCGTTGATAAATTTGCGGCTGAAATTGCGCGACGCGGAGTCCAGAAGATTCGCTTCTGTGCAACCAGCGCAACTCGTGATGCCACTAATCGCCACTTATTTGTTGATGGCGTTCGGCAACGATTAGGAATCGAACCAGAAGTCATTAGTGGGCAAGAGGAAGCAACGCTTTCCTTTATGGGCGCAATTCAGGAGTTAGATCCAGCCGATGGTCCATTTTTAGTATTTGATATCGGCGGCGGTTCTACTGAATTTGTCTTTGGTACAACATCGGTTGAAGCAGCTCGCAGCGTCAATATTGGTTGTGTCCGAATGAGTGAACGTCACTTTGCCAATGACCCGGCTACACCGGCACAAATTGAAGCGGCCCGCCACGATATTCAAGCCGCTATCGCCCAAGCCGCCGCCGAAGTTCCGATTACTAAAGCAAAGGTTTTGATAGCAGTTGCCGGTACCGCAACAACCGTTGCCGCAGCTGCCCTGAATTTATCCGAATACGATCGTTACGCAATTCATTTATCACGCATAAGCGCGACCCAGACACATGATGTCTCACAAATGTTTTTAACAATGAGCCGCGAACAACGAGCAGCTCTTGGATACATGCATCCTGGCCGAGTCGATGTGATCGCCGCTGGATCCTTAGTTCTCTCGGAAATTATGAAAGCAACGGGCGCGACTGAGTTTATCGCCAGCGAATCAGATATTTTAGATGGAATGGCCCGTTCAATTGCCCGTGATTAAATCCTTACCTTTATTAGATAAAGCGATTATTAATTGTAAAAAATGTCCGCGCTTAGTTAGCTGGCGGGAAGAAGTAGCTGTAGTAAAGAGAAAATCTTATATCGATGAAAAGTATTGGGGAAAGGCCGTCCCTGGATTTGGCGATGAGAAACCACAATTATTAATCGTAGGACTTGCACCAGGTGCGCATGGCGCCAATCGGACCGGTCGAATTTTCACAGGCGACTCTTCAGGTGATTGGCTATTTGGCGCATTACATAAAATTGGTATCGCAAAGATTGCAACCAGTACATCAATTGATGATGGGCAAAAACTAAAAGCAACTCGCATTATTTGTGTTGTCCGTTGTGTGCCACCGGACAATAAGCCATCGAATGACGAGCGCGATATGTGCGCGCCATTTCTTCAATCAGATTTTCAAATTTCACTTGCTACAACCAAAGCAATAGTTGGCCTTGGATCTTTTGCTTGGGATGCAATCTTTAAAACATTAACGATTTTGGGCCATCCAGTTAAAAAACCTAAGTTTGCGCACGGTGCAACCTTTAAATACAGCCATATGGGCCGTGAATACCTGCTGATAGCGAGTTATCACCCAAGTCAGCAGAACACTTTTACTGGAAAGCTGACTCGACCAATGTTGGAATCTGTACTCAAAAAGGGCGGTAGATTTGCCTCCGTTGTTAATTAACTAGGAAACGCCCCGATAGCCCAATGGCAGAGGCAGAGGACTTAAAATCCTCCCAGT
>Ga0105055_10000195_pt1 | contig 84407 bp, 36 predicted proteins | sample BON03_FD_78090 | JGI IMG/M metagenome (GOLD analysis project Ga0105055, IMG submission 78090) | Freshwater microbial communities from Lake Bonney liftoff mats and glacier meltwater in Antarctica - BON-03 | ecosystem: Environmental > Aquatic > Freshwater > Ice > Glacier meltwater | place: Lake... | reverse complement strand
GGGGGGGGGGGTGGGATGGGGGTTGGGGGAGGGTGGAAACAAAAGTGCGGCGCGTGAGTGTCATCACCCTCCGGTCCGGGGGTTGGCTCGATGAAGGCCTCTTTTCGTTCCGCTCACCTCGCGTTCTCAGCGGTCGCGGCCGAGTCCGCTGGTTCGTCGTCCGTCATGTCCTGGTAGCCGGCCCCATCGCCGATGCTGGGGGTGGCGGCGTTTCCCACCTCGCCCGGTGTGTGAGAGATGGCCGGGGGGAGTGTGGGCTGGGGATTGCACGCTTCCGGCGGCGAAACTGGTAGGTATGGGAACGCCTTTTCGTTCTGGTGGAGGCTATTTCGACGGTGCTGGCGGTTCAGCTCAGCGACGGGGGCTCAAAAAAAAGAAGGGGTTTCGGGCCTTGCAAAGCTGGGGCGCAAAGTTTGGCGCGCAAAGCGGGCAGAAGGGGCAGGTGTAGGGAGCGCTCCGTGGCCAAACGTTAAGGGCACGCGTGAGCGCAAAGGAGGAGGGGACGTGCGGGAGAGCCAAGGAGGCGGACAGAGCATTCACACGCGCGCGTGTGCACGACGTTGGGTGGGGGGTCGACTTGGTTTTCCTGCGGGAGGCGATCTTTGCCAGGTCACCGGCGACGCCTCGGGTTAACTCCTTCAAGGTCACTCGAAAAGAACAACAAGCGGGGGTGCCTTATTCCACATCCTGCAGCGCAAAGTTGGGCGCGCAAAGCGGGCTTAAGCGGCGGGTGTAGGTATTGGTCCGTGCCCAACCGGGAGGGGCGCGCATAGGAGGAAGGGAGAGGAGGGCGGGCGTGGGCGATGATGGAGGAGGGGTAGGAAGGAGGGATATGCGTTCTTGGTGCTGCGCGCGCGCGTGCGACGTCACGCTGAAGGCGGAAGGGATACAGGAGGGGATTCAAATTGTGTGCAGTGAAGCTAGTGCGTTTGGTTTCGGTGGCCGGGCGAGCCGGTGGAGCGATCAAGAGGACCCCAGAGGCCGGGGGGTTACGAAGAAGAGTTTGCGCCACAAATTCCTGCGCCGCCGATGGTCTTGGGAGGCGGGGCGGGATCCCACTCGCCGGCCAGCGGAGCACGTGGGTGCTGAAAGATATCCTGTGCTTGCTCCCGCGCTCTCGCCCCGACGCGGGCCGCGCGAAGGGACTGAATCTCGCGTGGAAAAGACGGGGCGTCTTCCGACGCGCGCCGACCCGCCTCCGCCGACGCCAACTCCGCCGCCCCCCTTGCCATTGTGCGCGATGATCCGCAATCCAAAAGCACAGCAACGCATATCAACAACGCGAACGCCATGCTGCGCCCGACCATCCTCCGATTGCCGGGCCCGCAGGTCGTACCTCAACGGGCGCCCGCGGCGTCGGCCGAGTCTCGCGCCTTGACCCCCAGATGCGCGTCTCTGCCTGTCCTGCCAATCCTGCATCCGGCCCGCGGGGACTGCGGAATGGCTAGCCCCAACGCGAGCGCGACAACGCTCGCAGCAGCCGCGCCGATCTTTGCCGGCGCGAACCCCAGGCGGACGAGGAGGAGCAGCAGGTTGGCGCTCGCTGCCCGCAACAGCAGCACCGCCGACATCGACGGCGTCCCCCCGGTGCCGGCGGCGCGATTCTTCCGGCCAGCGTCGGCAGTGGCGTTGCGCACGGACGCGGAGCAGATAGGTGCCGCCATCGCGGCCTGGCTCGACGAAGAATGGGCGCCATTGCCGGAGCATGCCGAGCTCGGGCGCGCCGTGGCGGTCGCGTGGGAGCGGCGGCGCGCGACGGGAGACGCGCTCGAGGACGACGACGTCGCCTCGGTCTTGCTCGGCGTGGCGAACGATCTGCTCGCCGGCTTTGACTTCGGGCCAACGTTCACGAGCGCCTTTGACGTGGCCAACAAGGCCGTCGAGCTGGCCATGAGGCGCGACGGCATGGAGGCGTGCGATTGCAGCGGTGGGGGCGGCGGCGGGGCTGGGGATGTGTAGACGAGGCGGGTCGTGTGTCGTTTTGCCGCTGTAAGGATCTCTCTCGTCGAGAAAGCGAATGAGAGTCGAAAGGGGGCGGGTGCGCGCGCGCGTGCCCGCAGCGGCGACATGCGTGCGCGTGGGCAGCGGCGCGGCGGCGGCGGCGGGAATGGGGGGGGCGCGGCGAGTTCGCGTCCCGGTCTTTCTCTCTTGACTACAACACATTCCGGACACTCAATGGCCACGCGTCCGCAGATAACACATCCAATCCCGCATCGACCAAACGCGACGCGCGCGCGCAAAGCACCGAGGGAAAGCAAGAAGACAAAGAGCGGCGGCGAGAGAGAAAAAAGCCCTCTCCCTTCTTCTTTCTCCCGCCTCCGTCCGTCGGATACCCGCACCAACACCAGGTGCCGTCGCCTCGCCACCGCGCGCTGCCCCTTCCCCCGTTGCCCCTCCGCCCGCCTCTTTCCCCCATTGCCGCGGGAGAGAACCACACAACACCATAAAACAAGGAGAGATGCAGACGTCCCGCCTCGCCGCCGGCCCGTCCGCGGCCGCGCGCCCCCTGGCGATGGCCTCCCGCCGCCCCTCAAGCGCCGTGTGCGCCAAGCCCACGCGCGTCGCCGACTTTGCGTCGCTCAGCAACGAGGACGCGCTCAAGAAGGTCGGCGACCTCAAGGTCGAGTACATGCGCCTGCAGTACTTCCAGCGGTCCCGCGGCGCGACGCTCAACCCAGACCAGAAGGACGCGCAGCCGGACGCCGACAAGGTGCCCAAGGGCAACGAGTACAAGGCCGTCCGGTGCCAGATCGCGCAGCTGCTGACGATGGTGCGCCAGCGGCAGGTGGTCGACGGCATCGACCGCCGCGCGGCGCTCGCCATCCAAAAGGCGGCAAGCGTCGACGCGGGCTTTGGCAAGCTGTGAGAGGGCCGGCCCTTGCGGTGCGGCCCCTTGGCACCAAGCAGCAGGCGGAGACGGGGTGTTGGTTGACGGTCAGGGGCGGGGGAACTGGGACTGCAACGAGGGCCCTTGGGCTCATGCCGGCGCCGCCCGACGACGGCGCCTGACGACGGCGGCGCCCGCATTTCCCCCCGCTCTCTGCCCCTGTCTCTGGTTCTCCGTCTCTTCTCTGCGGGAGGGCCCTTTCTCCCGCCCCCCCCACTTTTTCATTCTCGACTCGATCGTGTCGACCTCCATTTGTTAAATCCAAGCCACACGCGCGAACGCGAGACATTTGTGTGCGCGAGAGCGTTGCCCTCACGTCTTTTTTTCCCGCGATGCGGCGACCGAAGACGCGGCGGCCAAAAACTCCACGCAAAAATCAATATCTGAAAGGAGCCTGGCTTCACCTCGGACTAGCCAAGTCACAGGCCCGAGTCCCGCGCGTCGCCGTCACCGCCGCCAAACTCAGGCCGCAGGCGCCAGACGCCGAGCCGCCGCGGCCGCCCGCCGCCCGCGCCGCCGCCGCTGCCCTCGCCGCCGCCGCCGCCCGTCGTCGTCATGGCGGCCACCTGCCTGAGCAGCCGCTTAAAGAGGGTGTTGTCCGGGCCGACGCGCGCGCGGAAGCGGTCGACCAGCGCCTGCGACGAGGCCTCGCCGCCGCGCGACTGGAAGAACGCGACGATCTGGGCGCCGAGGCGCTGCGCGGCCGCGTCGTCGCGCGCCGCGGCGGCGGCGGCCGGGGGGGGCGGCGCTGGCGGCACGCCGGCGCCGCCGTTCCGGCCGCTGCGCGCGTGGCCGGTGGTGCCTTCTTGGGCCTCTTCGGCGCGGGCGTCGGCCTCGGCGTCTGCGGCAGCGGCCCGGCGCTCGCGGAGCCGGGCCAGCAGAGCCGCAGAGGAAATGGCGGCGGGCGGCCCCGCCAGCGCAATCGGGGCGACGGGGCCCGCGGCCGCGTCAGCGGCCACCGCCGCTGCCCCGCCGACTAGCGCCGCGCCCGCGCGCCCGCCGCCAAACAGCGGCGGCAAAGCGGTCGCGGCGCCAGCCCCTGCCCCGCCAGCAGCGACAGCGCCCGCGGTGGCGGCGGCAGCGGCGGCAGCGGCATATTCCCCGGCGCCGCCAGCACCTCCGACCAGCCGCGCGTTGGAAGCGGCGCCAAAGCGCCGCTGCCCGCCGCCGCCGCCGCCTTGGGCCCCGCCCGCTGCCGCCGCCGCCACCGCCGCCGCCGCCGCGCCGGGCGCGCCCGCGCGGCCGTGGCGCCCCGTCCACGTCGGCACAGACACGCGGGCGCCCGCGCGGCACTGGCGGCGCGAGGCCCGGATGGCCTCGGCGGCGCGGGCGGCCACGCGGGCGGCCTCGCGCGACGCGGCGCGGGCGGCGGGGTCGCCGCCGGCAGCCGACTCGACGAGGCCGTGGTCCAGGACGGACGCGAGCAGGCCGGCGACGCCGCCCGCGCCGCCGGCGCGGCCGGCGCCGCCGGCCGCCGCTGCCGCCGCCACCCTGGGGCCGCCGCCGCCGCCCCCGTCTGCCGGGCCGCCGACGCCCTTGAAGAGCTCGCGCAGCACGCGCGCCTCGTCTTTGGCCGCGGTGCTGGCGCCGGCCGCCACGCGCCCGCTCCTGGGCTTGGACGGAGGGCCGTCGCAGCGGCGGTGGCGGCCGCGGCTGCGGCCGCGGCGGGCCCCCCCCGCGCCCTCGTCGCTTTCGCCGCCCTCGTCGCTCGTCTCCTCCTCGAGCTCGTCGCTGCCCGCCCCCTCCCCGTCGTCGTCCTCGTCGTCGTCCTCGTCGTCGTCCTCGCTGGCGCCGCGCAGCCCCATGTCGGCCTCGGCCCCGGGCAGGTTGCGGAAGATCTTGCCCGTCTCGGTCGCGTGCTGCTGCTGCTGCGGCCCCTGCTGCCGGCCAAAGCCGCCGCTGCCGCTGCCACCGCCTCCGCCGCCGCCGCCCGTCACGCCCGCGCCCGCCGCCGCGCGCACGTCCAGCGTGAACAGGTCGGACAGGTCGCGCGCCGCGAAGAATCGCCGCTGCCGCGGGTCCTGGAGCACCCGCCCCGCCAGGTAGTTCTTGTACACCTGCCGGTGGTACACCTTCTCCTCGATCGTGCCCGCGCACACGAGACGGTACACCGTCACGGGCCGGCCCTGGCCAATGCGCCACGCGCGCTCGCGCGCCTGGATGTCGGTCGAGGGGTTCCTGCGGGGGCGGCGGCGGCGGGTGCGGGGGGCGCGTCGCGTCATCAGCGGATGTTTAGGGGGTGGGTGAAGGGGGTCGGGGGAGGGGGAGGCCATGTGTGTGAGCAAATGGCGGGCCTGCGCTTTATGTGTCGGAGGGGGCGGAGGAGGCGGGCAAGGGGGTTGTGCGAAACAGACGGCCAAAGAGCGCCAAAAAAGAACAAAAGGAGACAAGCGCCCGCCCCGCCCCGCCGTCTCTTTCGCGCAAAAAAAGGAGAAGGCTCGACAAACAAACGCCCCCAGAAATCCAACCGAGGACTCACCAGTCCGGGTCGTAGATGAGCACGCGGTCCGCGCCCGTCAGGTTGATCCCCAGGCCGCCCACGCGCGTCGTCAGCAAGAACAGGAACCGCCGCGGGTCCCGGTTGAAGTCGTCGACCAGCCTGGCGCGCTGCGCCACGCCCGTGCCGCCGTCCATGCGGTGGTATCGCCACCCCTTGGCGGCGGCCAGCTTCTCGAGCACGTCGAGCGTCTGCTGCGTCTGCGCGAACACCAAGGCCTTGTGCCCGCCCGCGAGCCACGACTCGAGCACGCGCTCCGCCACGCGCAGCTTGCCGCTGCGCGAGGGGTCGCCGTACCCGCGCCCGCCCTGCCGCTGCGCGCGCTCGAGCAGGTCGGGGTGGTTGCAGATCTTGCGGAGCACGTCGATGGCGGCGAGCGAGCGGCGGCGCCCCTCGAGCACCTCGGCGACGTCCGGGCCCGAGAGGTAGGCGCGGTAGAGGTCGAGCTGCTCGCGCGCCAGGGTGCAGAACAGCACGTGCTCGGTCTTGGCGGGCAGCTGCTGCGCGACGTCGGCCTTGCGGCGCCGCAGCAGGTAGGGGGCGACCAGCTCGCGCAGCGCCACGGCGCAGCGGTAGGCGGCGGCGGCCTGCGACGGCGAGGCGGTCGCGTAGCCGCCGGCCGTGATGGGCCAGGCGAAGGCGGCCTCGAAGACGGGCAGCGTGCCCAGCTTCCCCGGGAAGACAAAGTCGAAGATGGACCACAGCTCCGAGAGGCGGTTCTGCACGGGCGAGCCCGTCACGACCAGCCGGTGCGGCGTGCGCAGGCGCTTGGCGGCGAGCGTCACGGCGGCGTCGGGGTTGCGGATGCGGTGGCCCTCGTCGAGCGCGGCGCAGGCCCAGCGCAGGGGGAGGGCGGCGTCGGCGCGGAGGCGGAGGGCCTCGTAAGTGGTGACGACGACGCAGGGGTGGCCCAGGGACTGGGCGGCGTCGGCGGCGAGGGCAAAGATGCCGGCGCCCGAGGGGCGCTGCGACGGCGCGCGCGGGCGTCGGCGGGAGGGCGGCGCCGGCGCTGGCGCCGGCTGCCGCCTCCGCTGCCGCTGCGGCTGGCGCTGGCGCTGCTGCTGCTGCTGCTGCTTGTTGGGCCGCCGCGCGCTCGGGTCGTAGGGCTCGTCGTCGTGGTCGTCGTGGTCGTCGTCGTCATCCTCCTCACCGCCGCCAGCGTTGTCGTCGTCGACGCCACGCGCGCCGCCGCCAGACCGCCGCGCGAACGTGGGGGCGGGCGGCTTGTGCCGGCCGCCCTCGCTCCCGCCGCCGCCGTCGCTCCCCTCTTCCTCCTCCTCCTCGTCGTCCAAAAACGCCTCAAAGGCGCCGGGCGGCGGCGACCGACCCGACTCGTGCGCCAGGAACACGCGCAGCGGCGGGTGCCACGCCCGCAGCTCCCGCACCCACTGCCGCAGCACCGTCGCGGGCGCGACCACCAGCGCGGGCCGCCCGCGCAGCAGGCCGGAGGCCTCGAGGCCTGCAAGGTAGGCCGCAACCTGCACCGTCTTGCCGAGGCCCATCTCGTCGCCGACGACGCCGCCGACTTTTTGCGTGTGCAGCTCCCAGAGCCACTTGACGCCCGTGCGCTGGTACTCGAAGAGGCGGGCGTAGATGCGCCCGGGCACGCGGAAGCCGCCGTCGAACTCGACGTCCTCCTCCTCGTCGGCGCCGGCGTCGTCGCCCTCGTCGTCGTCGTCGTCGCCCCCCGAGCCGTCGGCGGCGGCAGCGTCGGCAGCGGCGGCAGCGTCGCCACCAGCCGTCCGGGCGCGGCGTTGCCTCTGGCGCTCGGCGCGCGCCTCACGCCGGGCCTCGGCGCGGGCGAGCTCGGCGGCGCGGAAGCGCACGAGGCGCGCGGCGTAGAACCCCGGGTCGCAGTCGTCGTACTCGGCGGACGGGTCGAGCGGGTCTTCCGCGCTGCCGCCGGCATCCTCCTCGTCGGCGCCGTCGGCGGCGGCTGCGAGCGCGGCGTCCTCGTCCTCCTCCTCCTCCGCTTCGTCTTGTTCTTCTCCGGCCTTGGCCTCCTCCTCTCCCTCGTCGGCGGCGACGGCGGCGGCGCAGCCGCCAGGGGCGCGGCGGCGGGTGATGATGCGAACCTCGTCATCGCCTTCTCCGTCCTCTACCTCGTCGCCCGACGCGTTGCCGATGCTGCCGCCGGCAGCCTCGCCCTCGTCGTCGTCGTCTTCGTCGTCGTCGGCGGCGTCGTTGGCTTCGTCGTCCTTTTCCTCGGACGCGCCGACGCCGGCGCTGCTGCCCGCTGCTCCTTGCTGTCGGTCGCCTGCGCCGCCACCGCCGCCGCCGCCCGCACCGACCGCCGCCGCCACCAGCGCCGCCGCCGTCGCCGCCGCTGGCGCCCGCCTCGGCAGCGTCTGCGCCCGCTTGGGCCGCCGGCCCTCGGGCCCGCCGGGCAGCGAGTGCGCGGCGCGGCTCGACGAGGCGCCCGCGCGCCAGAAGGCATTGTCGACGCGCCGCACGTCACGCAGCTCGGCGGCCGAACCGCGCGGGAGGGAGGCGAGGTCCGGCAGGAGCACGGTCGAGGGGCGGGCGGCTGCAGCCGCGGCGGCGCGGCCGGCGGCGCGCCGCATGAGCTGGCGGACGGCCGGGTCCGGGGGGAAGTCGGCGGCGGCCGCGGGCGGGGGGGGGGCTGCGGGCGAGGAGGCCGCGGCAGGCGAGGCGGCGGCGGCGGCGGCGGCCGTCGGCGCGCCGGCTGCAGCCTGCCGAGCGTCCCCCTCCTCCTCCTCCTCCTGCTGCTGCTGCTGCTGCCCCTCCGGCAGGCCCTCCATAGCCTCCACCTGCTCGTGTCCCTGCGCGTCGCCCACCTGGTCCGCAAGTTCGGGCTCCGGCTCCTCCTGTTGCTGCGGCTGTCGCTGCCGCCGCCGCTGCTGCTGCTCTTGATGCTGCTGCTCTTGCTGCCGCGCCGCCGCCGCCGCCGTGATGCCGCCGATCGTCGGCGCGGCCGCGCGGCCGCGCACCCGTCGCTTGTCGAAACCCTGCAGGTGGTCGAACGGAGTAACGAGGCCCATGCGGACCATGCGGTCGCGCTCGGTCTCGACGAGCGGCTGCTGCTGGTGCTGCGCGGGGGCGGCCGCGGACGGGCCGGCCGCAGCGCCTTCCCCGTCGTTGCCGCCCTCGTCCTGTTGCTGCTGCTGCTGCTGCTGCTGCTGCTGCTGCCCCGCGCGCCTCTTGCCGCCGCCGCCAGCGCCCGCAGCCGCCGCTTCCACGCGCGGGCGCTTGGCGCCGGCGCCAGGCCTCCCTCCGCGCCGCCGCGTGTCCTCCGCGTCCCGCGCGAGCTGCCGCCGCTGGACCTCGGCGGCCGCCGCCGCCCGGCGCCGCGCCTCTGCCCCGGGCAGGGCGCCGATGCGCGCTTGCACAGCGGCGCGCGCGCCGCGCAGCTCGTCGATGCGGCGGCGCGCGACGGCGTCTTCGAGCGCGGTGACCGGGTCTTGCGCGGGCGGAGGCGCTGTTGCTGTTGCTGCTGCTTTCTTTTGGCGAGCGGGGCCGCCGCCGCCGCCGTCGTCGTCGTCGTCGTCTTTCTCGGCTGCAGCAGCTGCTGCTGCTGCTGCTGCTGCTGCTGCTTGTTGCTGCTGGCGCGCCAGCAGCATGCCCTCGAGCGTCGCCAGCTCCTGCTCGACGCCGACCAGCTGCATGGCCAGCTGCTCCGGCGACGCGGACGGCTCTTGGCCGGCGTCGCCGTCGCCGTTGCCGCCGTCGCCACAAGCTGTCGCCGCCGCCGTCGCTCCGGTCGCCTCTGTGCGCATGAGCAGGTCGGCCTGCTTTTCATGTGTGTAGAAAGGGGTGGGCGCTTGTAGGCGGTCGGTGAGCGTCGATCTAAAGAAGGCTCACGAGTCGGGAGAGTGTGTGTGTGCGCGTGCGCGCGGCGCGCGCCGAAAGACCACCCCTCTTACCTCGTCCAGGAGCTCGCGCTCAACATCCTGCGCGCTCTGGACCGCCACGAGGCCCTCCAGTGCCGCCAGTTCCTCCGCCATGGTGGTCGGTTGCTGGATCGTTGAGATGGGGAATTGCTTTTTGGGAGGGCGTGTTTATGTTCCGTCCGCGCGACGAGAGGCAGCGGACGCCGACCGCCGCCGACGCCGCCCGGCGAGCGAAATAAAAAAGCCTGGAGCTCGTTGACCGCCGCCGCCGCCAAAACCAAAACAAAACAAACCAGAGACCATGTCCGACCCTCCCGTCCCCCGCGCCGTGAGCGCGGCCATGGCGGCGCTTCAGGCGGCGCCGGCAAGCAGCGCCGGCAGGCCGACGCTGTGGCTCTCGCTGTCGCGCGCCTGGAGCGCGGCGGCCGCTGAGCGCTCAGCGACGGCAACGGCCGCAGCGCCTCCGCCGGACGAGTGCCACGAGCGAGCGTACGCTGCCTGCGCGGCGGGCCTGCGGGAGCTGCGCCCGCCGAGCGACTTGCCCGCCGTTGCCGCCGTCGCCCCCCTCTGCCCTGCGGGCGACGCCCTCTCGCGCGGGCGCGTCGACGCACTGGCCGCGCTCGCCGCCCTGCCCGCGCGCGCCCCGCTGCCCCTGGGGCACCCCAGCTGCAGCCGCATCTACGTCCTCAGCGACCTGCACGTCGACCAGCCCCTGCCCTGGCGCTGCGACTGCCGCCTCGGGCCGGGCGACCGCACCCCTCCTCTGCGCCTCGGCATGGACTGGGTGCGCGCGCTGGGCAGCGACGCCGAGGGCTGCCTCGTGGTCGCGGGCGACGTGGCCGACTCTTTAGCCGCCACTCTGACTGCCCTGGCCGAGTTGCGCCGACGCTTCGCGCGCGTCTTCTACGTCCCGGGCAACCACGACCTGTTCCTGCGCGGGGCCGACGCGCGCGCGTTCCCCGACTCGTGGTGCAAGCTGTTTGCGCTGCGGCGGGCGTGCGCGCAGCTACGCGTTGAGACGGCACCCGCGGCCGTGGCGACGACGCCGGCGGCAACGGCGGCGAGCTCGGCCTCCGACCCGGCCGCCTCTTCCCCGCTCGCGCCCGTCGTCGTGGCCCCCTTGCTGTCGTGGTACGACGACGGCGACTTTTGCGGCGGCGGCGGAGGCCAGGACGGCGGCTCCCCGTCAACGCGTCTGCGGTACGATGCGCCCTGCGATTGGGGAGCCGTGCGCGACGCCGACGTGCACCGCGTGATGCTCTCCCTCGGCAAGCGGGACCTGGCGACGGCCGCGCGCGCCGCGGGTGAGGGCGGCGCGGCGTTCCTGCTGACGGCGACGCACTTCCTGCCGAGGCGGGAGCTGCCCTACTGGCCCGCCTTGCGCGCGGCCATGGGCAACGCCGCGCTGGGCGCGCTGGTCCTGCCGGCGCTCAGGGCGGCCGCGGTGCGCCCGGGCGGCGGCGCCCACGTGCATTGCTACGGGCACTCGCACCGCAACGGCGAGCGGGGCGACCTGGGCGACGAGGTGCTCTACGTCCAGCACGCGCTCGGCGGGGGGCCGGAGGAGGAGGAGGGGGTGGGGCAGCGGGGGGGGCTGCGGCGGCGGCAGGACGGCGACGTCCGGGGCGCTTGCCGCTGCTTCGCGCCGCGGGTGGTCTGGCGGCAGGTGCAGGACGACGGTGGCGGCGGCGGCGGCTCGGCGCCAAGACGATGATGATGGTCAGCGCATCGCTGGCCAATTTTTTGAGAGATTTCTCTAGAGTTTTTGAGCGGGGAGGGCGCGGCAGCGTCGCTCGAGCGTTAAGCCCTCCCCGCTCTCTGTCGGCACTGTTGTCCTCGTCTCTGTCATTTTCCAACCATCCCCCTCGCCCGCTGCTCTGACCAGCGACACACTCCCGCTTGACGTCGCCCTCGCCCTCGCCCTCGCCCTCGCCCTCGCGTCGCCCTTGCCTCCGCCCCTCCTTACCCACGCTCTCCAGAGGCGCATTCACACACAACGTGAGGGCAGGGCAGGCCGTAATCGCCTGGTAACCGCCCGCCCGCCACCAACATGGTGACCGTCACGGTCCGAACGGTCGCGACCGGGGCGCAGCACCGCCTCGAGCTCGCGGGCGAGATAAGTATCGCTCTTCTCTACGCGTCCGCCGCCGCCGCGCTCGCGTCTCCGTCGGCGTCGGCGCCGGCGCCTTCGGGACCGCCCTACCCTTTTGTCCTCGTGCTCAAGGGCGCGACCGTGCCGCCACCCGTCTCGGCCGCGGGGGCTGCGGCGGCCGCGCGGCTAGGCGGCGGCGCCGCGCCAGCAGCACCGGGAGCGACAGCGGCGCCGCCCGCCGTCCTCTTGCGCGACGGCGACGCGCTCGTCGTCGTGCCGCGCGGCGGCGGCCCGCCCCCGGACCACTCCCGGCGCGCGGCGGCGACGGCCGCCTCGGCCTTTGGCGCGGCGGTCCCAGGCGGCGCCGGGCGCCGGCGAGGCCGCGGCGGCGGCGGCGGCGGCAACCACGACGAGGATCACGACGACGACGGCGACGACGACGACGACGGCGAGGACGAGGAGCTGCGCCGCTACGCGCCGCCCGCTGAGGCCCACGCCTGGGAAAAAAAAGTCGGCGCCTGGCTCCACGCGCAGGGCGCGCCCCCGCTCGCGCTCGCGTGGCTCTTCCTGATCCGGCCCCGGCGACTCGCGCTCGTCCTGCTCGTGGCCTCGGGCGCGAAAGTGGCCAACGCCTACGGGTGGGGCCCGCCGTACGTGGGCCTGGCTCTGATCGCGGCCATGCTTCTCAACCTGGGCCGACGGCGCGAGGGCGAGGCGTCGGCCTACTCTCTGTTCAACCGGGGGCTGCGGCGGCTGCCCGGGCAGCTGGACGCGGCGGACATGGACAGGCAGATCCGCGCGGGCGCGAGGATATGATGGGGGTGGTCTCGGATCACTCGGACAAAGCAGGGAAGGGGGGGGGTTGCAGTAAAAAAACACAGTTACCAAAAACGAGGCGACGGCCGCCTCTGCTCTCTCTCTCTCTTTCCTACTTCTTCTTCTTGCGGTGCTGGTTCATGCCGCCCTGGCCGCCGCTCCGCATGTCGCCCTCGAACGCCTGGAGCTCCGAGTAGAACCGCCTCTCGCTTTCCAGGCGCTCGCGCTGCACCTGCGCCTTGTCGGCGTCGCGCTGCGACGCCAAAAAGGCGCCGTCGCGCCGCATCTCCCGAGCGGCGCCGCGGCGCTCGCGCGCGAGCTCGCGGCGCGCCGACTTGGCCTCGGCGCGCTCGCGGTCGGGGTCGTAGTCGCGCTTCTTGGTGAAGGCGCCGTCCTGCTCGAAGCGCGGGGTGTAGTCGCGGCGCGGGGGGGCGATGGGCCCGGCGGCCAGCGTGGCCGAGGCAGGCAGGCCCGCGGCAGCGGCCGCCAGCAGCTTGCGCCGCTGCACGAGCGGCCGGCGGCCCGCGGCGGCGGCCGACGCCTGCGCGCGCAGGTCTGCGGCCAGCGCGCGCGCGAGCTTGGCGGCGGGCGCCGGCAGGCCCGGCGAGGCGGCCGCGAGGGCGGCGGCCGCGGCGGCCAGGGGCGCGAGGATCTCGGGCGCGCCGCCGGCGAGCGCGGCGGCCTCCTCGCGCGCGGCGGCGGCGGCGGCCATCAGGTCGCCGCCCGCCGCCGCGGCCGGCGCCGGGCCCGTCTCGGCCTCGCGCGCGGCCCGGGACAGGACGCGCGCGACGCTCCGCGCGCCCGCGCAGACGGCGCCCAGGAGCGAGAGGCGGAACCGGTCGCTCGAGGCGCACCGGCGCGCCGTCGCCCCCTCGTCCTCCTCCTCCTGCTCCTCGCGGTCGCGGCCGCTGGCGCTCGCGCCGCCGCCGCCGCCGCCGCCGCCGCCGCCCGCTCCCCCTCCGGCCGCCGCCCGCCGCCGCCCGCCGAGCAGCTCGTACAGGTCGAGCGGCGCGATCGCGGCCTGGCCGCCGTCGGCGCCACGATCGTCCGCGCTGCCAAAAGCCAGGCACCCGGGCGCGAAGCGGCCCAGGACCATCTCGCACGTGCGCAGGCCCTGCCCCGCGCCGCGCTCGGCCTTGTCGACCGACGGCGCGGCGGCGGGCACATACGCGCGCAGCGCCGACGCGAGGAACGCCACCGCCTCGGGCGCCAGGCGCCCCGCGGGCGCCGTGTAGGTGTCCACCAGGAGCGACGCGCACGCGCACCCGAGCGCCGCCTCGTAGGGGCCGGACACGGGGCAGCGCGCGAGCGCCTCGGCCAGCAGCGCTGCCGCCGGCGTGGCGACGGCGTGCCGGCGGTCCGTGGTCGCGAACAGCAGCGACAGCAGGCGCAGCTGCAGCAGCGGGCGCGCGGCGGGCCACCCGCGCGCGGGCCCCGCGGCCAGGGGGTCCGACAGGCCCTCGAGCAGGCGCGCGCGCATGCGCTCGAGGCGCGCGCGCGCGGCCGTGGCGGCGTACAGGGGCACGCGCGCTGCCAGCGCGGCCAGCGGGGGCACCAGCGCGTCCAGGTGGCGCGGCGACAGCGGCCGCGCGCCGGCCAGCCGCGCAAAGTGCGCGAGCAGGACGCCGAAAAACACCTGGTTTTTGGTTGTTTGTTTGTTTTTGTTGTTGGTGTTTGTTGGTGTTCGACGGGGGTGTGTGGGGTCGGATTGGTGTTGGGGCAGGGTTTGGGCGAGAGAGAGGGGGTTTGATTCGTTTCGTGTCTCGGGGAAACGCGCTCCCGAGCAAGAAGAGAAAAACTGCTGCGCGGGCGTCATGCCTTCAGATAAGAGGGACAAATGTTGCGTCCGCACGCCCGCCCTTTTTCAAGGGGGGTCTCGGATGGAGCTTCGTATCGTGTTTGTGATCATGGGTTCTCCTCATCGGCTGCCCGCGCTGGGCATCTCCCGTAGAGACGGGGACTGTCTCCGAGGACAGTCCCGGCGGCGCGCACGCTTGAAAAAAAAATAATAATGCCGGGGGACAAGCAAACCTCTCACCTGCGTCTTGCGCCGTCCGTCGGCGGCGAGCTCGGCCGCATTGAACGCGAGCACGCGCTCGACGGCGAGCGCGAGGTGCTCGGCCGGGCGGCCCTTCACTAGGGCAAGGAAGGCCTCGGGCGACTGGGGCAGGGCGGGCGTGAACGGCAGGTCCTCCGGTGCGGCGTCGGCGTCGGCGCTGGCGTCGGCGTCGGCAGCATTGGCGTCGGCGACGGCGTCGGCGGCCTTTTTGACGGGCGGACGGGCGACCGGCTTTGGCGGGGGCGGCGGCTCATCGTCGTCGTCGTCATCGTCGCTGCCGCCGGCCGCCTCCTCGCTCGCGCTCCCGCTCTCGCCCTCGCCCCCGCTGCCGCTGCCGTCCTCGTCCTCGTCGTCCTCGTCCTCGTCCTCGTTGCCCTCCTCGTCCTCCTCCCCGCCGCCGCCGCCCACGCCGTACTTGGCCGCCAGCCTCGCCGCCTGCTCGCGGAACGCCGCCTGCAGGGGGTCGGACCCGGCGGCGCGCGCCCGGCGGCGCGCCTCGAGCGCGTTGGCGGCAGCGGGCGCGCCGGGGCCGTCCTCGCCGCCATCGCTCGAGCCGCTGCCGCCATCCCCGTCGCCGCCGTCCTCGCGGCCGTCGCCGCCGTCCTCGCCGTCGCTCGAGCCGCTCCCGGGCAGGCAAAAGTCGTCCTCGAGCGCGTCGCCCGACGGGCCCTGCGGCCGGCCCTCGCCCATGCCGCCTGCCGCGGAGGCCCCGCCGTTCCCGGCCGCCGCCGCCTCCTCGTCGCGCTGCCGCTTCCGCCGCGCCGCGTACCCGCCCGCCGGCGCCCCGGCGGCAGCCGCCGCGGCCTCGGCGCCGTCGTCGCCGCCCCCGGACGCGCGCGCCAGCATGCGCGCCACGCGCGCGCGCTCGAGCGCCTCGAGCCGCCCGCGCTCGCGCGACTGCCGCTCGGCCGTCGAAAGCGTGCGCTCGCCCGGCGCCGCGCGCCCGGCCGCGAGCGCCAGCTCGCGCGCAGCGCTGTCGTAGGCGTCGGCGTCGGCCCTCTCGGCGCCCGTGGCGCCGGCCGGCACCGCGGCCCTGGCCTCACCCGGCGCCAGCATCAGGGGCGCAAAGGCGCCGCCTCCGCCGCCAGCGCCGGCCGCCGCACTGCCCGCCGCCCGACCCGAGGGCTCTTCGCCGCCGCCGCGCACCAGGGCCGTGAAGCTCTCGTTGAGCCGGCGCAGCTCGCCCTCGTCGGCCTCACGCTGCCGCGCGCGCTCGGCCTTGAAAGCCTTGGACTTGGCCATCACCTCCCCCATCACCTCCTTGCGCGTCTTTTCGGGGCGCTGGTGGCCGCCGCCGCCGTCCTCGCCGCCGCCGCCGCCGCCGCCCGGCGCCCGCAGCTGCTGGCGCGCGCCCTCGAGCGCCGCCGCATAGTCCTCGTCGTCCAGGCCCGGCCCGCCAAAGGCGCGGTACTCGCGCGCCAGCTCGTCTAGCACGCGCTCGTCCTCCTCGTCCTCGGCGCGGCGGCGCTGCAGGAAGCCGTCGGCGCCCCCGCCGTCGCGGCCGCGGCCGCCGCCGCCGCCGCCGCCGCCGCCGTCCTCGCCGCCGTCCTCGCCGTCGTCGAGCGGCCGGCCGGCGTGCGTTAGCAGCACCTGCTTGCCGCCGAGCGACGCGCTCGCGCCCAGGCCCAAGAAGCCCTCGCCGCCGGCCCCGTGGTCACCGCCGTCGTCGTCGCCGCCGCCCAGGGCAAACTTTGACGCGCCGCGGCGCGAGTCGCGCACGCGCTGCGCGCGGAGCTTGAGCAGCGCGCGCGCTTCGGGGTCGTCGCGCTCGCCGCCGCCGCCGCGCTCGCCGCCGCCGCGCTCGCCGCCGCCGCCGCCGCCGCCGCCGTCCTCGTCGCCGCCCATGCGCGCGCCGAGGCGGCGGTCCGTGAAGGCGTTGCCGCGCCGGATCTGGCGGTACTCCACCAGCAGCGTCTTCTTGCGGCGCAGGTCGGCGTTCTCGCGCGCCTTGACGACGTTGACGGCGCCGATGCCGCCGCCGCCGCCGCTCTTGCCGCCGCCGCCGCTCCGCCGCGGCCGGTCCTGGCCGACGACGGCAAAGTGCCGCCGCACTCCTTTCAGCTCGAAGGGGTTGGCCTGGGTCTTGGCCTGGGCGTTGCGCGCGGACTTGGCGGCCTTGGCCGCCGGGCTGGCCTTCTTGCGCGCCTTGGCCATGATGAGGGGGCGACGCGGGTGGGAGAGGCGGCGCAGAACGAGTGTTTCGACGAGAGGAGCGCTTGGGTTCGCCCCCGCTTGGGATTGTGGTCGGTCCGGGCGCTGGCTCAACGGAGGGAGACTCTAGTACCCGCCCGTGGTGTAAGCGGCGGCGCGCACGCGCGCGCGCGAGAGAGGGCAAGGGGTCGATGCCAAGGGGGGTGAGCGAGGGTCGGAGGTGGGAAGCGTGGGTGTGGGAAGATAGTGGTATTAACAACACACAAAGGAAGAGAATCCACCGCCTTGCGGTCGGCTGGTTTGCGGCGGCAGCTGCTGATCAGTCCGTCGCCATGGCCGCTGCCGTCGCCGCGTCTCTCCGCCTCATCGGCGCGCCGCCGAGGTCGCCGCCACCGCCCATCCATCCCGACGCCGCCGCCTCCTTGACCACCGCCCCCTCGTCTTCCCCCTCCCCTCCCTCCTCCGCGCCCCCGCCGCCCCGCCCCTGCCCGTACCGGAACAGCCCCGCGTCGTAGGACGGGTGCAGCGTCCCGCAGAGCCGGTCCCAGTGCGTGAAGTAGAGCGAGAAGTGGAGGCGCGGGTGGCGGTGGTGCAGGTCGTGGTGCTGCACGGTGTTGAGCAGGGGGCTGGGCGGGGGCGGGGCGAGGAGGCCTCGGAGGAGGGCGGACGCGAGGCCGGGGAGAGAGAGAGGCGCGGTTTTTTGGGGGGGGCGCGCGTCGCCGCCGGCCGAGGGCGCGCGCGACGCGGGCGGCGACCAGAGGCCGCCGCCCCAGAAAAAGGGGGCCGGCCCGCCGCCGCCCGCCTGCTCCTCGTGCTCTTTGCCGCACCCGCCGCCGCCGCCGTCGTCGTCGTCGGACGACAGGGCCTCAGCCTCGGCGGCGGCGCCGCCGCCGCACCCGACCGTCGCCACCCCAGCTTTCGCCCCCGAAGAACAAGAGGGCGCAAAAACGCGCGCCGCCTCGCCCCCCGCCGCCATGGCCGCCGCTGCCATTGCCGCCGCCGCGCCCCGCGCCGCGCCCAGCGCGCACCCGGCGGCGTACGCCGCGAGCCCCTCCACCGTCGGGATGAACGGCGCCAGCTCGTACCCCGCGTGCCCCGCCTGGTGCACCGCCCCCGTCAGCAGGTGGTACACCCGGTGCAGGCCCACGTGCAGCGGCAGCAGGTAGCAGACCAGCGCCTCGTTGGCAAAGACCAGCAAGGCCTCCAGCACGTGGAACGAGTATCCAGTAAAGGGCGTGGGCGCGCGGCTGAGGTGGTGGCCGCTGTGGACGCGGCGGTAGAGGGGCCGGCAGTGCAGGAGGCGGTGGGTCCAGTAGAACCAGGCGTCGTGGAGCAGGTCGAGCGCCAGGACGCACAGGGCGGCGTAGAGCGCGCCGGCGAGCCGGTTGCCGCCGCCGGGGCCGCCGGGGCCGCCGGGGCCGCCGGGGCCGCCGCCGCCCGCTGTTGCCGCTTCTCCTGCTGCCGCTGTCGTCGTCCCCGCTGCCGCCGTGGACCCCGTTCCCCCCGCGCCTCCCGCGAGCGCGGGCGGCGGCCACAGCGCGCCCGCGTACAGCATCGGCGCCAGCCCGCGCGCGTGCAGCCGCTCCACGCCCGCCCAGATCGCCGCTTTCACGGCGAGCGGGCCGAGCGACCCCTTCGCGTCGCGCCAGGCGTCGCCCGGGCGCGGGGGCGAGGGCTGGATCCCGCGGACGGGCAGGAGCGCCGGGACCACCCAGGCCAGGAGGGCGGCGACGAGGTAGTAGAAGGCGGCGGCCTGGCAAAAGGCCGGGACGAAGCCGCCGCCGTACAGCGGCAGCAGCGAGGGGCGGGGGAGCGACGCTAGGGCGGCGGCCCAGCCGCGGGCGCCGGCGCCGCCGCCGCCGCCAGCCTCTGCTGCCGCCGCCGCCGTCTTGCCGAGGCCCTCAAGCAGCCAGCGGGAGGACGCCGCGGCCGCGGCCATGGCCTTTTCACTTCCGCCCTTCGAGGGGGCTTTCGCTCTTGTCTGCGTGAGTCAGGAGACCGAAGACGCGTCGCCTCCTCTCGTCGCTCGTCGCGTGTCGCGCGCGCGCGCGTCGACCGACGGGGGCGGTGGGAGCGGCGACGGCGGCGGCGGGGCGGCAATCTCTGTGTGTGCCTTGCTGTCCCGCAGCGTCCCGGGTGCCGGCTGAACGGGCGCGCGATCCCGAGGCGGGTGTCGGCAGCGGCGTGGCGGATCCGAGGCAGGGGAGACCGGGCGCTCGAGGCGAGGGCAACCGTGAAGTGTGAGCGCGAGTGCTGCTGCTGCTGCTGCTTCACGGAATGGGTGCTGGTTGAGAGGAGGACAGTGCTTGGCTAAGAGAGGAGGGGTGTTGTTGACGACGTGACGGTCAGAGATGCTTCATCATGTCGACTTGAAGCGAGGCGCGGAAGGAGGGTGAGCAAAAACGCCAGCAGCTCTCCCCCGCTCTCGCCCATCACACTCAAAAGCCAAGGGTGGGGCAAGCACACCCACTCGACGCCATCGCGCCACTCAGGTCGATCGATCGATCGATTACACGCGCTTGCATCAAGACGTTTGTTTCGCGCTCCAATTTCTCGTTGCAAAATGAGCCTCTTGCAACAAGGGCGCCGCGCCCTCGGGCGCACGCTCTACGCCGCGGCCAATCAATCGCAGGCGCGCGCCATTGGCAGCAGCTCGGGCGCCGGCCAGGCCGCCGCGGCCGCCGCGCAGCCCCAGCCCATCGCCGTGGACGAGCAACTCCCACAGCAGCACCAGCAGGCGTCGACGTCGACGTCGTCCTCGCCATCTCCTTCCTCCTCCTCCTTGCCGCGGTGGCGCCGCGAGCTCGGCGTCGTGCGCAACGACTGGACGTAAGTCGACGGCGGGTGTCCCTCGGTCGGGGGAACGCGTGAGGCGCTCGCGATCGCGAAAGAGAAAGCGCTGCCTCCTTTCGCCCAAAACGAAATCTGAGACCCCTCCGCCCCCGCTAAAACGCCACAACCTCGACACAACAGCCGCGAGGAGGTGACCGAGGTCTACAACACGCCCCTGATGGACCTGGTGTACCAGGCCGCCACCGTCCACCGCATGTACAACGACCCCGCGATGGTGCGTTTCCAGTTTGTTCGGGGGCGGGCGACTATGCCGGCGCGCGCCGATGGCGGCCGCGCGCGCGCGCGCTGTCGCGCTCCCCCTCCTTGGCTCGCCCGCCCCATCCCGCCTTGAGGGCGTCTCGACCGCCTCGATCTCCCCTCAAACAAAGCGCCGTACCGAAGGAACCACCCAAACCTAAACGAAACAAATGCACAAATCCTCCCAAAACAAAAACAACCAAAACAAAAAACAGGTCCAGCGCTGCACGCTGCTGTCGATCAAGACGGGCGGCTGCCCCGAGGACTGCGGCTACTGCAGCCAGTCGTCCAAGTGGTCGTCCGACACGGGCACCAAGGCCGAGCGCCTCATGGACCTCGAGCCCGTCTACGAGGCCGCCCTGCGCGCGCGCGAGGCCGGCTCCACGCGCTTCTGCATGGGCGCCGCCTGGCGCGGCCCCTCGCAGGCAGGCCCGCGGCAGTGGGCGCGCGTGCTCGGCATGGTCAAACAGATCCGCGCCCTCGGCATGGAGGTGTGCACCACCTTGGGCATGCTGACAGCCGAGCAGGCGCGCGAGCTGCGCGAGGCGGGGCTCACCGCGTACAACCACAACCTGGACACGTCGCCCGAGTACTACGGGCAGATCACGACGACGCGGAAATACGCCGACCGGCTCGCCACGCTCGAGACGGTGCGGGAGGCCGGCATCAGCGTGTGCGCGGGCGGGATCATCGGCCTGGGCGAGGGGGCCAAGGACCGGGTGGGCCTGCTGCTGCAGCTGGCGACCTTACCGGCGCACCCGGAGAGCGTGCCGATCAACCGGCTGGTGGCCGTGAAGGGGACGCCGATCGCCGCCAAGCAGGCGGCAGAGGCGGCAGATAAGGCGGCGGCGGCAGAAAAGGCGGCAGAAAAGGCGGCGGCGGCAGCCGCAAACGCCGGCCCCTTGCGCCCCGGCACCCGCGCCGCCGCCGCCGCCGCCCTGGGCCTCCCGGCCGACGACGACACTGATGCCGCCGCCGACGCCGGCGGCGGCGGCGACGGCGGCCCCACGGGCCTCGACCTCGTGCGCTGCGTGGCGACGGCGCGCGTCGTCATGCCTCAGACGGTCGTTCGCTTGTCCGCCGGCCGCATGGGCCTGAGCGTCGGGGACCAGGCGCTGGCCTTCTTCGCCGGGGCCAACTCGATCTTCGACGGGGACAAGCTGCTGACCACGGCCAACAACGACCGCGGCGAGGACGCCGCCATGTTCGAGGCGCTGGGCCTGCGCTCGCGCCCGGCCTTTGTGCCCTACGGGGCGGGCGGGCCGACGAGCTCGGGCGGCGGCATGGGCGGCGGCCACGGCGGCATGAGCGGCGGCGGCGGGGCGGCGTTTGGGGAGGCGGTGTCGGCGGGCGAGGCGTCGCGGCTGCTCGAGCGGGCGGCGGCGGAGGCCGCGGCGGACGAGGCCCAGAGGGGGGGCGGCGGATGCTGCGGCGGCGCTAAGAAGCAGCAGCAGGCGTCGGCGGGCGGCGGCGGCGGCGGCGGGTGTTGCTGAAGGCCGTTTGCCGTTTTCCGCGTCAGCCCAGCTCCAGGGTCTTGCTTCTTTCCAAATTTGTGTCCCTTTCGAAGACGACATGCCTCCTCATTGTCTCTGTGTGTGTTTGCATCATCCGCTCAGTCAACGTCCCCTCGAAAGTCGCGCCCGATCGGAGGAGAGAGGCAAGACACGGCGCGCACGAAAGACCTGATGATCACTCCACCCTCAAACATGGCGCCCCCGTCCGTCGAGCGGTGATCCTCGCGCGTGCGCTCTGCGTGTGTGCGCGTCCACCGCAGCCCAAGGCGCACACAGCGCCTACGGCGTTGAGAGAGAAGCGGGCGGGTGTAGCGGTTGCTGTCGGCAAAGCAACCCGAGGCCAGTGGTCAAGAGCAAAAGGAGACGCCACACGACCGACAGTGACGCGCGCGCGCCCGCGTTCGTCCTCCATCCTCCAGAACCGGCGACGGCACCGCAGGCAAGAAGGAAGGAGACAATGCCGCCGTCGCCGCGGGCGCGCGGCGTCGGCGGCGGCGTCGGCGGCGGCGCCCCAACGTCGGCGCTCCCCCACACCGCCGGCGCCGCCGCCGCCCCCCCCCTTCCCCCCGCGGACGCCCCGCCGCCGCCCGTCGACTGGGACGAGGTCGCGCGCGCCCTCGCCGACGCCCCCGCCGAGCTGCGCGACCCCAAGTTCTACCCGCTCAAGGCGGTCGTCGAGATCCTCGCCAGCGCCGACCCGGCGCCCGCCGTCGCCGAGCTCCGCGCCACAGAGGCGCGCCTGTCTGCGCTCGTGGACGCCACCGTTCGGCGCCACCACGCCGGGTTCGCGCGCTCGCTGCAGAACTACGCGAGCGTGCTGAGCACGTTCGAGGACGCGCGCGCGCAGGTGGACGGCCTGCGCGCGTCGCTGGCCGAGGCCGGGCGGCAGCTGGCGTCGTCCGGGCGACACCTGTCGCTGCAGTGGCGGCGCGCGGCGTCGCTCGACGCGTCGCTGCGCCTGCTGCGCGACGCGCGGCGCGCGACCGCGGCGCCCGCTGCCGTGGACGCGGCCCTGGCGCGCGGGGACTGGCGCGGCGCCGTCCGCGCCCTCGGCGAGGGGTGCGCGCTGCTGACGCGCGGCGACCTGCTGCGCGTCGGCGCGCTGCGGCGGCTCCGGGCGGACATGCTATCCGTCTCGCGCCTGGTGCAGGCGCGCCTGATGGACGAGATGCACGCGCGGGTGTACAGCGGCGGCGGCGGCAACGGCGGAGCGGTGTCGGCGGCTGACGGTGGTGGCGAGAGGGCGCGAGGCGGGGACGAGGACGAGGACGCGGCGGCGGCGCTCCGGGAGCGCGGCAGCGGCGGCAGCGGCGCCGGCAGCGGTGGCGCCCCCACCCAACCCTCTCCTTCTGCTTCCGCGACGACCACGGCCACCGCCGACCTGGTGTCCAGCCTGGCGCAGCTCGGCGCCCTGAACGAGGCCAAGGCATTCCTGCGCCTGTCGGCCCGCGCGCGCCTGCGCGGCCTGATGGTCGGCGCGCTGTCAGAGTTCGAGCGCGCCGAGCGCGCGGCGGCCGGCGCCACGGCGGCCAAGGCGGCGGCGGCCGCGCCCGCGCTGATGGCGCTTTCGACGGCGCTGGGCGGCGACGGGCTAGGCCTGGGCTTGCAGCAGCAGGGGCAGGGGCAGCAGGGGCAGCAGCAAGGGCAGGGCCAGCAGGGGCAGCAGCAGCAGCAAGCGTCTGCGTCGCTGCGCGCGGCGTCGGGCGCGGCCGCCCGGCTTGTCGGAGCAGTGCTAGCGGCGCTCTTGCGTGCTCTGTCCAACCTCTCAGCGCTGCTGCGGGAGGTCGCCGCGGCCGGAGCGACCGCGGCGATCTCGACGACGTCCGCGGCCGTCGCGCTGCGGCGGCTGCGGAGGGTGCAGCGGCGCGCCCTCGAGCTTGAGGCCGAGGCGGCGGCGGCGGCGCGGCAGGGAGGCGGCGGCGGCGGCGGCGGCGGCGGCATCGGCGGCCCGCTTGGGCTCGGGCGCCGCTCCAGGTCCGCCGGCGCCTCGGGCCCTCAGGCGTCCGACCTGTCGCCCGCGGAATGGGAGGCGCGCGAGCTGGCCTTGGCGGCTGACGCCGGAGGGGAAGGGGGCGGCGGCGGCGGCTGCGACGGTGACGGGGGCGCCGCCGCCGCTGGTGCCTCTGCCGCACCTTCTTCTCCTTCCGCCGCCGCCGTCGCCATCGCGATCGACCCCGTCTACTACCTGCGCTGCGAGCTGGTCGCCACGTGGCACGAGGCCCAGGTCGAAGTCGCGCACCTGTTGGCCGAGGTCCTGCGCGCGCCCCTGCGGCTCGGCGGCCCCCCTGCAGGCGTGTCGCTCGGCGTCGCCGGGCTGCCGGCGTCCGTAGGCTTTTCGGCCCCGCCCGGGGAACCGGGCGCGGCGGGCGGCCCGGGCGCCGTGGCCGGCGGCCTGGCGCGCAGCGCGGCGGCGTGGATGTCCGAGGTCTCGTCGGACCTGGGCGACCGCGCGCGCGCGGCCCTGGCCCAGCAGCAGCAGCAGCAGCAGCAGCCCGGCAGCCCGCTCGCCGGCGGCGGCGTTGCCGCGTCTGGCGGCGGCAGCCCGTCGCGGCTGGAGTTTAGCTTTGAGCACGCGATCGGAGGCCTGGACACAAGCCAGCTGTACGCGGCCGCCGAGCAGGGCGGCGGGGCTACGGCCGCGGCCCTGTGCGGCCTCGAAGACGCGTCCTTGGGGGCGGACGGCGGCGAAGACAGCGGCGAAGACCGGGGCGGTGGCGGCGGCGGCGGCGGCGGCGGCCGCAAGGTGCGCAACAGCTGCAAGGGTGGTCGCGACCAAAATGCGGCCGAGCTACAGCAGCGGGGCGCTGCAGCCAGGACCCGGCAAGGCGGCGCCCACCAGAGCAACGCCCTGGGGCCGGCGGTCGTGAGCGCTCTTGGCGTGGCAGCGGGGGCGGCGGCCGGGTGGGGCGGCGGCGGCGGCGGAGGCGGCGGCGACACGACCTTTGCGGGCGGCCCCCTCCTGGCCCCGGCGGTGTGCGGGCCCGTCGTTGGCTTTGTTGAGAGCGCGATGGCCGTCCTCGAGGCCCGCGCGCTGCCGCCCTCGGCCGGCGCGGCGGCGCCACGGGTCCAGGCGCCAGCACCGCCGCCGCCGCCGCCCAAGCGCCCGGGGAGCGCTGCCGCCTCTGCAGCCGCCGCCGCCGCCGCCGCTCTCCCCCCTGTACAAGAGTGGATCACCCGCTCCCTGCGCGATGCCATGGCCGCCGAGTTCCTCCCGCGCGTCTGGGCCGACCTCCGCGGCCGCTGCTCCGCCGTGCTTGAAGACCCAGAGGCGCTGCGGCCGCCGGCTCCGGGCGGCGCCGGCGCTGGCGACGACGCCTGCGACGGCGCCGGCGACGGCGAGGCCCCGGCCTTTGCCTCCCGCCAGGGCGGCGGCCGCGCGGTCATGCCCGCCGCCGCCTTTGCCGCTACGGCCGCGCGCGAGCTGGCCGCCTGGGCCCGCGCCCTCGCCGCCTTCCCCGCGGCGGCCGGCGCGCTGGCCGCCGTCGCCGACTCCGTCCTCGGCCGCCGGCTGCTCGACGGGGCGCTGCTGCCCGCCCTGGCCCGCTGTTTGGCCGGCTCCGCCGCGGGGCGCCTGGCCGCCCGGCAGGACCTTGCGGCGGCGATGGCGGCCGAGCCGGACGCGCCGCTGCTGGGCGACCCCATGGCGTTTTTCGTCGCCAGGGGCGGCGCGGGCGCCCTGTCGGCGGTCGGGGGGGACGGCGTCGTCGACGAGGGCTGCGCGTTCTTGGCGAGGCGCTCGGCGGCGGGCGGAGGCGGCGGCGGCGGCGGGAGCAGTGGCGCAGCCGCTGCCGCCGAGGTGCAGCAGCGCGTCCTGCGCGCCGTGTTCGACGCGCGCCCGCGCTCGGCCTCGGCGATCCTGTCCGCGGGCGGCGGGCCCGCGCGCCTAGCCGAGCTGGCCGCGCTCGCCGAGGGGCTCGACCGCGCCGCCTCGGCGCTCGCGGGCGCGGCGGGCGCGCCATTGGGTGCGGGGGGAGTTCCGGTGGGGGCCGCCGCGCTGCGCCTGCGGTCGCAGCAGCAGCAGCAGCGGCAGCAGCAGCAGCAGCAGCAGCAGCGGCATCAGCGGCGGCGAGACGAGCGCGATGACGACGAGGAGGGCGAGCGGGATCCCCTCGCGCCGCTGGCCGCCGCCCTGGCGGCGCTGGCCGACCGCTACCGCGCGGCCGCGGGCCTCGCCTGGCGCGCCGCCCGCCTGGACCTCTTGCTCGCCGCCGCGCACCACGTGTCCGCGCTGTCGGGCGCGTCGCACGTGCTCGGCTCTCCCGAGGACGCGCGAGAGGTGCCCGCCTGCGTCGGCGCGCTGGCGCGGGTCGCCCGGCGCGCGGCCGAGGGGGCCGGCGTGCACGCCTCCGCCGTGCGGGCCGCCTACATCCTGCGCCCCCTCCCTGCCGCGGCGCCCCTCTTCGCCACGTGGCTGCTGCCGGAGCTGCGCGCCGTCAACGCGGCGGGCGCCGAGCGCATCATGCGAACGCTCGCCCTCGCGCAGGCGCCGCTGCTGGGCCTGGCCGCCGCCGCAGCCGCCGCCGGCGACGCCCAGGCCGCCGGCGCCGACCCGATCGCGGCCGCGGCCGCCGCCGCCGCCGCGGCCGTGTCCGCGGCATCGGCGACGACGGCATTGATCGCGGTGGCGGCGGCATCTGGTGGGGAATATACGAGCGGGACTGATTCGCTGCTGACGCTGCTGTCGGGCGGCGGCGGCGGCGGCGGCGGCGGCGTCGACAGTTTCGGCGGCGGGCTCGACGACGCGCCCGCCGCGCGGCGCTCCCTCTCGCGCGCCCGCGGCTACTTCTCCCTGGTGGGCGCGCCCGCGGAGGACGTCCTGCGCCTCACGCGCGAGCGCCCGCGCCTCTACACGCCGCGCGAGTGGGAGGCGCTTCTTGCCGTGCCCTTTCCCGGCAGGCCCCCGGCCGGCGCCGACGACCTGGCCGCGCTGCGCGAGGCTGTCTCCGTTCCTTTTTTAGAGGCGGCGGGCGGCGGCGACGGGGCCGAGCAAGGCGGGGCGGCGTCGCGGGCGGCGGCAGGATCGCCCAAGCCCGCGGCGGCGGCCGTCGAGCGGCTGCGCGAGGGCGTGGGACGGCTCCGCATGCAGTTTGGGAAGGGCCAAGCGAGTGCGGACGAGTGATTCATTCCTCGGTTGGTGGTGTAAAGCAAAAGACGCGGACCTTGCAAAAGCTGAGCGAGCGAGACGGCGCCGGCGCCGAAGAACACACGCCGCAGACGGAAAGAGGAGCATGGCGGGGCTGCCTGCGTGGCGCACACTCGCGCCAACACGTTGATTCTGCGTGCAAAGAGGGAAACACACGTCGGTCATGTGCGCGACTAGGGTGCTAGAAAGAAAGGAAAAACCGTGCGAGTGTCCCCTCGTCATTCGATAGAGATTCCTAGAGACGAGAAAGCGCGCGCGCGCGCGACGCCGTTTTGCCGTTTGCGGCGTTTCTTTTTGTGCACTCGTTATTTTCTTTTGCTCGTTCTTCTTCCTCTGCTGTCTCTCTCTATTCCCGATCCCTCCCCCCACGCGCTCCAACCCCTCACGCCAGGTACCGGAACAGCTGCGGGTTGTCCCGGTCGCGCTCGATGTACTCGCGCTGGATCAGGTCCTCAATCCGCCGCTTGACCAGCTTCAGGTCGGGCCTGAACATGCGGCCGAGCTGCTGCACGACCTCGAGCACGAGCTGCTGGTGCTGGAGCTGGCGGCGGGACTTCATGACGCGCACGACGGCGGCGTCGACGGCGTGGCGGCGGTCCTGCGAGGGTAATTGGTTTTGTGTGTGTTTTGGTTTTTAATTTGGTTGGCGTCTTGTCGTTTTTGCGTTTGTGAGAAAGCGGGAAAGAGCAAGAAAGGCGACGACGAAAGCAACAAGACGAACAAGAGACAACACAAACAACCATCGTCTTCTCCTCACCTTGTCGACGTCCTCGACCACGCGCTTGCGCTCGTCGACAGGCGGTAGCGGCACGCGGATGCGCTTGAGGCGGTCGGTGAAGCGCGGGTTGGGCGCGAACCGGTCGCCGCGGCCGATCGTCTTGCCCTCGGGCTGCTTGAGCAGGATCTGTTGAATCATTTTGTTGGTTTTTGTTGTTTTTGTTGGGTTTGTGGGTTGTTTTTTGGATGTTTGCGTTGGTGTTTGCGTTGTTTGAGGGGATGTATGAAGCGAAGGGTGAGTCGAGGGTCAAGCGAGAGCGGGTCGGAGAGGCGTCAGGGGGAATTGGTCCTGTGCGCGAGGGCGGCGCCGCGTCGCGTCGAAAGAGAGAAGCGAGCCGTCGCTCGACCCGTCCGGGAAACAAAGCAAAAACCAACGACGGATCTCGCTTGCCCGCCAGCCCGTCGCACACCGACCAACAGCGCCGCCTCTCTGTTCTCTCCCTCTCACCTTGAACCGCGCGCACGACAGCGAGTGCAGCAGGCGCGACGCGTCCTCCTCGGGCAGGTTGGCGCGCTCGCGCACCTCCTCAAACCCGAGCCAGCCGTCCCCGCCGCCGCCGCCGCCGCTGGCAGACGCGCCCGCGCCGCTAGTCCCCGCCGCCGCCGCCGCCCCCGCCGCCGCGCTCCCCGTCCCCCCGCCCGCGTCGTTGAACAGCAGCAGCACCGCCGCCTGCATCGTCGACACCACCATCTCCACGGGGCGCGCGTCAAAGTTGCCGCGGACCACCGCCGTGCCCTGCGCATGCACCCAGGTGAGCCGCCGGTGCTTGGCGTCCGCCTCGTAGTGCCGCTTGAACAGCTCAACGCCGTCGGCCATCTCGCGCGGCAGGCGCAGGTCGACCGCCTTGTACGTGGGCCAGAACCCCGTGGTCAGCACGGTCACGCCGAGGTCGAGCGACAGGCCCCCGCCGCCGCCGCCCGCGCCGCCGCCGCCCGTGCCGCCGCTGGCGCGCTCGACCTGGCGCGCGCGCCACTCGTCAAACTGCCGCTGCTTCTCGCGCGCCATCGACAGGTCGTTCACCATGCCCTCCATCTTGCTCGTGAACTGCGCGCCGCACTGCTGCTTGAGGCGCGCCAGCACCGCGCGCTCGTGCTCGTCCGACGCCGAGCGGTCCTGCAGCAGGCGGCGGGCCAGGCGCTTGCGGTAGAACTCGGCGAACATGTCCTTGTCGCTCACGTAGGCGAGCAAGCGCACCACCTTGTCGAGCGTCTCCTCCATGGCCTCGTCCCCCAACTTGTCGCCGCCGGCGCCGGCGCCGGCCGCGCCCGCGCCGGCCGCGCCGCCTGCGCCCGCGCCGCCGTCCGAGGGGCCCGCCCCCCCGCCCCCCGCCCCCCCGGCACCCGCCCCGCCTCCCGCCGCCGCCGCCGCGCCCCCGCCCCCCTTGCGCAGCAGCGTGTCGCAGAACCCGGCCATCAGCTCGGCGCTGGTCGAACCCGCGACCGGCTTGTTGACAAACGCCTCCAAGGCTTCTTTGAGCGCCCTGTGGAAGAGGGAGGCGTTGCCGAAGCACGTCTGGACGTAGCGGGCGTACTTGTCGTGCAGCTCGACGACGCGGCGGACGTAGGCGACGTCCGGGGCGGGGGGCGGGGGCGCCGACTTGTCGGGGCGGTCGGCGGCGGCGGCGGCGGCCGCGCCGTCGCCGGCGGCCTGCGCCTGCTGCTGCTGCTGCTGGCGGTCGCGCCGCGCCTCGGTCGCCTCGGCCACCTCCTGCACCAGGCGCGCCCCCTCGCGCTCCACGTGCTCCTTAAACGCCTCGGCCACGGGCTCCAGCCCGCGCGGTACGCGCCAGAACAGGCGGTACATGCGGCTCAGGTCGTCCGCCCGGTCGTCGCGCAGCAGCGCCGCCGCGCCGCTGCCCTCTTTGCTCAGGAGCGCGGCCTGGTGCCGCGCCAGGAGCTCCTGCTCCGCCTCGCGCAGGAGCTTCCCCCGGGTCGACGGGTGCAGGTAGGCCTCCACCCGCTCCTCCTCCTGCCGCAGGCACTCCTCCGCCTTGGCCATGTATTCCGGGCACGAGTCGCCGCCGATCCAGTCGGCCGCCTTGCGCCGGTAGTAGCCATTGGTCTCGCGCACCAGCTCTTCTTCAAAGTCGCGCTCGTAGGCCTCGAGCCCTCCCATGCCCACCTCGATGAAGATGTCGAGGACGTTCTTGGCCAGCGCCTTGTCGACGAGCTCGCCCTCGCGCTCGCGCTCAACCAGCCGCAGCAGCGCCGAGGCGGCGCGCTTGCGGCTGTCGGCGTACACGGCATCGCGGAAGGCGAGCAGGCCGACGTCCTTGAGCGGGTGCAGCGAGTGGCGCAGGACGTAGTAGCTGTTGTGTTTGGGGGGTTATTTTCATTCGTTTGGTTTTTTGTTTTGTTGTCGTTGGTTGGTGGGTGTTTTTGGTGGTTGTTTGTGTTTTGGTTGTTGTTTTCGGTGTTGTTTTTGATGATGCGGTGTCGTTGGTTTGATGCCCCGAGCATTGTTTCGAGAGTGTGAGTGTGTGTGTGCGCGACCGCGCCGTCGCCGGGAACGAGAGCGGGCCGGGGACCCCAAACAAAAGGCGGCGGCGGCCGCCAAAGGGAGCGCGCAACGACAGACGGACGGACGGCGGTCGGCGGTCGGCGGTCGGCGGTCGGCGGTCGGCGGTCGGCGGTCGGCGGTCGGCGGTCGGCGGACGAGGAGACCGGGGCGACGGACCGGAACGCACCGGTCGAGGTAGTTGAAGAAGCGCGAGAGCCAGCGGACCATGAGCTTGTGGTTGCACCAGCGGTGGTACAGCTCCTTGAGGAGCACCTCGTCGCGGTGCTCGCGCAGCGCGGGGAGGACCTGTTGTTGGGTGTGTGGGCGTTTTTTGTTTGTGTTGTTTTTTCTCGGTCGTCGTGAGAGGCGCGCCTCGTCGTCGGCGGCGGCACGCGCGCGCCGCGCTCGCGCGATCGGGGACGCCGAAGAACAATTCGAAGAACACGCACCGTGGCCTGGATGTAGCTCTTGAACGCCTCGCGGTAGCGCATGTAGAGCTGCTCGCTAAAGTCGTACGGCGGCTTTTGCGTGCACATGTTGTAGATCGTGCTGTTGCGTTTCGTGGCGTTTGAAAGAAGGGGAGAGGTGGGTGAGCGCACAGACTCTGGGACCCTCTCAATGCCTCTCTCTCGCCGCGACTCCTCCTGCCCGGCGTCGCCACTCACGTGTACAGCTGCATGTACTGCTCCGCGTTGAACTGCGCCTCGTTGCCGTCCTCGAGCAGGCGCACCAGCTTGTCGATGCCGTTCTGTTGTTGTATTGGCGTGTGAAGAAGAGAGAGAGAGGCTGTCGTCAAAACAAAAAGTCCCTGCTCCTCTCTTGCGCCTTCCTTCTTTTCGTTTGCGTCGGCGCGGGGTCGCTGGGCGAAGCAAGACGCGGCGCCCTAGGCTGGCGTGCGGCCGCGGCGCCTATCGCCTCGCGCCCGCTCAGCCTAGCCCAGGCGATCGCGCAAAGCAAGAGGACCCTCTCTTGTTTTCTATGTGTTCGCCCCCCCTCACGCGCCCACACCTGCATGGCGCCCCATCCGTCCGCCAGGTCCACGGGCCGCCGCTCCGCCATGGCGACGGGTCCTGCGCTGCTGCTGAAAGGAGACCGGATTTGTTCGGGTGTCTTGAAATGGAGGGGGGGACTGAGAAGAAAAATGGGGGCCTTGCGGCCAACGCCTGGACGGAGCGCGGCGCGCGGCTTTAGGTCGTCGTCGTCGCTCCGAGGATGGAGCGTCCGCCGCGCCCGTCCTGTTTCTTCGACGGCCGCCCGGCGCGGGAAATCTCGCGACGAGGCGTGCTATCTCTCCCGTTACACAGAGACAAGCTGGGGTGCAGAAGGGCCGAGGCGCAAGAGCGGCGGGGCAACATTTGGAGACGCAGACAAAGGGCGTGGCGGCGCGGGTGGTAAAAAAGGGCCGAGGGCGTTGGCGGTCGCCCGCTTCTCTCTCCTGCCTTTGCTCTCTATCTTTCTCTTTCCCTCTTGTTTCGCGCGGGCGGGCGTGAAAGAAAAAACTACCGTCTCGATGGGACGTACGCGAGGTCCCCAGTTGACATAGCGCGCTCAAGCAGGCGAAACAGACGAGGGCGGGAAGGCGGCCAAAGCGGCCGAGAGCCCAACACGCCGGGGTGCGGCGACAAGGAAGGGAAAAAAGACGGAGCGTTCGGTTTTTGGGGGGGGCGGGAGGCGCGCGCGTGTGCTGTGAAAGTATGGATACGTCACGTGATGACGGCTGGGGTGGGGCGGTGGGTAGGAGGTACGAAAGAAGGGGGGCGGGGGGCGGGGGCGCGGAAGGGCGCGCGCGCCGCATTCGGAAAGCCTCGCTCGCTCCCTCTCCGAAAAAAGAATAACAAGGACGCCGCCGCGTGCGTTTGGTGAGGGTGTGTGCGGGGGTTGGATGAGGAGGTGCGAATGGAGGGGAGGAGATGAGGCGAGCGGTCAGGATTTTGTGAGTGCGGAAGAGCAGAAAGTGGGTGGGGGGGGAGCACAGCGGCAGCGAACGATCGCGGCTAGCCGCTGCCTCTGGCCGCCGGTTCGTTCGTTGGGCGAATGCGCGTTCTCGGTCGATCGTTCGTTTGTCTCTCTCTCTCTCTCTCTCTCTTGGGTCAGGAGGGCAAACCCTCAGCGCATCGCCAGCATGTCGTTCAGGGCGCAGCGCAGCTTGCGGCCCAGGGACAGGCCGCCGCTGCCGCTGCCGCTGCCGCCGCCGCCGCTGCCGTTTGCGCTGCCGCTCCCGCTGCCGCTCCCGCCGGCGCCGGGCGCGGCCAGCGCGCGACGGTTGGTCGCGGCGGGCGCGCCGCCCGGCGGCGCGCACGAGCCGTCGTCCACCTCGGCCGGGCACGGCACGGCGGTGGCCCCCGCGACGCCGTCCTCCTCGCCCCAGGCGTCGCCGTCGCCCGTGAGGACGTCGTCTCCGTCGGTGGCGACGGGCGTGGCGGCCGAGCAGGGCGCGGCGGCGGGCGCGGCCGAGGGCGTGGCTGCGGCGGCGGCTGCGGCGGCGGCGGCAGCGGCGGCCGCGGACGCAGCGGCGGCCGCGGCGGTAGCCGCGCGCGTGGTGCGTCCCGGACGGCGCGTGCGGGGCGAGCCGCCGGCCGCCGGGGCGTCGGAGAACGGGGCCCCCTGGTCCGACCACGACGAGGGCGAGTGCGACGGCGCGCGCCGCGCGAGGCCCGGCTGCTGCTGCTGCTGCTGCTGCTGCGGCGGCGGAGGCGGCGGCGGCGGCCGGAGCTGGTCCCGCCGCTGCTGCGGCCCGCCGACGTCTCCGTACACCCGCTCCTCCTCCTCCTCTCCTCCGGCAGGCGCCTGCCGGTGCTGCTGCGACTGCCGCTGCTGCTGCTGTTGCTGCTGCTGCTGCTGCTGCTGCTGGCGCAGCAGCGCGGCCGCGCCCGCCGCCAGCGCCGCGCTCTGCCAGCGCTGGACGTCGGCCTCCGACTGCGGGTGCGGGTGCTGGAGGCGCTGGTGCTGGTGGTGCTGCTGCTGGAGGTGGCGGTGGTGGCGCGGCAGGGCCAGACGGGGCGGCGCGTCAGGGCGGAGGTCGTCGTCGCCCGCCGCCCCCTGCCCGCCGTCCTCCTCCTCGTCCTCGTCCTCCTCCTCCTCCTCCTCGTCGCCCGACGAGCCGTCGAGCGACATGTCGACGACGGACGAGCCGTGCGTGCTGCGGCGGCGCGCGGCGGCGGCGTTGGCGTTGGCGGCGGCGGCGGCGGCCGACGAGGGCGGCGGCGCCAGCGCGGCGGCGGCCGCCTCGTCCTCGTCGCTCGAGGGCGGGGCGCGGGGCGCGTGAAGGGGCGCGCGGCCGCCGCCGTCGCCTCCGTTGCCGGCGACGCCGGCGCCGCCGGCGCCCAGCTGCGCGGGCGTGGGCGGCGCGTGCGGCGACGCGGGGCCGGCAGGCCCACTGCCGGCGCCGGCGCCGCCGCCGCCGCCGCGGCCCGAGGGCGTGGCGGCGGCCCCCGCCGCGCCGCCGCGGCCGCCGCCGATCGGGGCCCCCTCGTCCTCGTCCCCGGCCGCGCTGCCGTCGCGCGACAGCGGGTGCGACGCCGCCGCGCGCCCGGGCCGAGGCACAGGGCCGGCACCAGCGCCGCCCGCGCTGCCCGCCACGCCCGGCGGCGGCGCCGCCGCCGGCCCGCCCGCCGCGCCGACCGGCCCCACGCCGCCGCTGCCGCCGCCGCCCACGCCCCCGCCGCCGCCGCCCCCCCGCCGCGCCGCCGACACGCTCGCGCAGTGCACCGCCGCGTCGTACGCCCCCGCCCCCTGCAGCGTCAGCAGCGCCCCCGTCGACGGCTCGTCGCACGTGAACGTGATGTTGAGCTCGCTGTCGTCCGGCAGCCGGAACGCGCGCCGGATCGCCTCGGTGAAGCGGCCGTAGCCATCCGGGCCCGTCGCCACCTGGAATGAGTAGGTGCGCCCATCAAAGTTGACGTTCATGACGGCGGGGGCGCTGCAGCCGCACTGCGGGGTGAGGACGTCGCGCCAATCGGGGAGGCGGCCGTCGCAAAAGTCGCAGTAGAGCTCGCGGCTGTTTTGTTTTGTTGTGTTTTGTGTTTTGTTTTTTTGTTTTTGAGTTTTTGGGGTGCCGGGTGGCGGCAGTCGGAAAAGGGGGGCGGCGGCGGTTGAGCGACCGCAGGGGCGGCGGCGGCGGCGCGAGGCAGAGAAGAGGATCGCGGCAGCGGCGTCGTCTCAAGGCGTTTTCAGCGAGCAGGTCTCGGCCGGCCCCCCGCCCCCCCCTGTCTCTATCTCGTTCCCCGTGACGCACCGCGTCCCCGCCGACTGCAACTGCCAGCGCGCCAGGCACCGCGCGTGCACGGGCCGAGGGCAGCGGCAAGGCAGCATCAGCGGCGCCGGCGCCGCGGCCCCGCCTGCCGCCGCGGGCCCGGCCGCCGCCGCCGCCGTCGCGTGGTGGGCGCCGGCGGCGCCGGACACGCCCGCGCCCGCGGCGCCGGCCGCGCCCGCGTCGAGGCAGATCCAGCACACGGGCGAGTCGTCCGACTGGAATTCGCGCGTTGTTTCGGTTGGTTGGGTTTTGGGTCGGTGCGCTTGGTGGGAGAGAGAGGCGTGAGTTTTTGGGGAGGTGAGAGGAAAGGGCGGCGCTCTCGGGCCGCCGCTCGGTCGTGATGCGTGGGGGGAAAAGCCGAATCGCCCGCTCGCTGCCTCCCCTCTCCCCGCGCAGGGCGCGCGCGCCCTCCCCTGCCCGCTCCAGCGCGCGTCGATGGGCGGTGGATCCGCCAGAGTACGCAGCGAGGGCGCGGGGAGGCGAGAGGGGGCCCGTCTGTCGGGGGCGCGCGCTCGAGGAAGTCGAGAGGGAAGACGAGGAGACGAGGAGACGAGGAGGACCTCCCCCCGAAAGGAAAAAGGAGGGTCGGCGCGCGCCTGGCCAGCCCGCGGCCGGCTATTCGGCGAACGTCATCCGACGCGCACGGGGGCACTGTATCGCGTGCATTCTCGGGAGGCGCACGCACCTCGGCGACGAGGGAGATGGCCCCTCCGCGGGAGGGGAGGTCTGCCCCGTGTTTCGTGGCGCACTCTTGCGCGTCCGGCCGCGCCGATGCGGGCGGCGCGAGGTCCATGCCGCCGCGCTTTGCGCTGCGTAAAGGGTCGATCTATCCGATGCGCGCGGGTTGGAGGCGGCGCGATGCGGGGCGCGGGGCAGAAAAACCCACGAAGCCACGGGTGTTTTTTCGTTTCGGTGTGACGTTCTTGAGTGAACTTGGGCTTTCCTCTCGTGCGCGGGGGCGTTCCTCTCTCGCTCAGTCTCCCGGTGAGAAGATACGATTGTGAATGATCGTTGCGGGGCCACTGGGAGGTGCTTGTCTTGCAAGGTGGAGGGAGGGAGGAGGGAGGGGGAGGCTTTCGCTTTGTTCACAAAGCGAAGTGACAGGGGAGTGGAAACCGTGATCGATTTGAACAATCGCCGGCCTACGCCAATCCCCCCCCCAATCAATGCGCCAAAACCGGGCGCGACCGGTACTTCTCCGCCGTCGATTCGCGGCCGATCTGTCAGCGGCGCGACCGGTCGCGCCCGCGGCCGTCCCCCCCGCCGGCGCCGGCGCCGCCGGCGCCGCCGGCGCCGGCGCCGGCGCCGGCGCCGCCGCTGCCCCGCCCTCGCGGCTCCTCGCTGCCCCCGCGGCGCCGCTTGCCGGGTGGCGGCAGCTCCTGCTGCTGCTGCTGCTGGGAGCCTCCTGCGCCGCCGGGAGCGTCCGGGCCGGCAGGGCGGTCTCCGTCGCGCGGGCGGCGCTCGCCGCCTCCGCCACCAAGGCTGCCGCCTCGGCTGCCGCCGCCGCCGCCGCCGCCGCCGCCCCGGTCGCCGCCGCCGCCCCTCTCCCGCTCCCGCTCGCGCTCCCTCTCGCGCTCGCGCTCCCGCTCGCGGTCGCGATCCCGGTCGCGGTTGTCGCGGTTGTCGCGGTTGTCGCGGGAGAGGGAGCCCCTGCGCGAGAGAGGCGCCGGAACAGGGACGCGCGAGGGCGGCGGCGGGGGCGGCTCGTCGCGGCGCCCGCCGCCGCTGCGCCGGTCGACGAGGCCGCGGCTGCCGCCGCCGCCGCCGCCTCCGCCGCCTCCGCCCGCCGCGGGCTCGGCGCCGCGCGGCATCGAGCGAGGCGCGTGCGGGGCGGCCGCGCCCGCGCCCCCCTGCTGCGACGACGACGAGGGAGGAGGAGGCCCAGCGCCGCGGCGCGAGGTCGGGAGCGCGGCAGGGGGCGGGCGGCTCGAGACGCCGCTGCCCCCGTTGCCGCCGCCGCCGCCGCCGCTGCCTCGGTCGTCCTCGCGCCTCCTTTTCTGGCCGGCCGGCGTTGTCTGCTTCTGCTGCTGGTGCTGCTGCTGCTGCTGCTGCTGCTGCTGCTGCTGCATTTGCTGCTGCTGCTGCTGCTGCTGCTGCTGCTGCTGCTGCTGCTGCTGGCCGCGCTGGCCGTTCGTGGGGCTGGGCGTCGAACCCGCGCCGCCGCTGCGAGGCTTGTGGTCGGCCGCCGCGGCGCGCAGCGAGGCGCCGCCGCCGGCATTGCCGCCGCCGCCAGGACCGCCGCCCGCGGCCGCAGTCGCCGCGGCCGGAGGCTTGGCCGCAAGCGGCGGCTTGCCGGGCGACGCCCGCGACGCCGGCGGCGCGGCGGGCGCGGCGGGCGCGGGCGCGGCGGGCCGCTGCTGAGGCGGCGGCGGCGGCGGCGCCTGCTGCTGCTGCTGCGGCGGCCTCTGCTGCCTCTGCCTCTGCGCCGCCGCCGCCGCCGCCTCGCGCTCCTTGCGCGCCGCCGCCTCGGCCGCCGCCGCCGCCTTGCGCGCCGCCGCCCCTGCCGCCGCCGCCGCCTCGCGCTCCTTGCGCGCCGCCGCCTCGGCCGCCGCCGCCTCGGCCGCCGCCTTGCGCGCCGCCGCCGCCTCGGCCGCCCGCCGCACGTTGGGCGGCGCGCCGCCGTGCTCGAGCGTGCCGAGCACGCGCCCGGGCCGCCGCGCCTCGTGCTCCAGCGCCACGAGATACGCCTGCGCCATGAAGCGGATGTCCTCGTACCGCCCGCCCTCGCGCTCGCGCACGCGCTCCACCGCGCGCCGCAGCCCCTCGACCACCGAGGACAGGGCCGGGTAGACGGGGGCCAGCTTGCTCAGCGCCAGCAGCGCGTTGCGCATCTGCACGTGCTCGCCCGACTCCAGGCAGGCGGTCAGCGCGCGGCCGACGCGCACCTGCCACTTGTAGCAGAGGGCGCGGAAGTTGTCGTAGGTGGTGCGCTGGGGGGCAGTCGGGGTCGGGGCAGGGGCAGGGGCAGGGGCGGAGGCACTGGCGGCGGCATTGGCGCCGTTGACGGCGGCGGGGGCGGCGGCAGCGCCGTCTCCACCGACGGCCGCGCCCGCGCCCGCGCCCGCGTTGCCGCCACCGTTGACGTTGTTGTTCCCGCCGCCTCCTCCCCCTCCTCCTGCGCCAAAGTCGGTGCAGAACCCGGCGTGCCCGCCGCACTCGCGCGCGTACGTCGCGGCGTCGGCGCGCCAAGCGTCCGTCGTGCGCATGGTCTCGAGGCAGAAGGCGCCCAGGCACGCCGCCTCGTGGTCCGTGCAGCAGGACAGCAAGTCCATCAGGTGCCGCGAGACCCTGTCGTAGTAGTATATGCTGCTCCAGCGGGGGGTGCGCAGGCTGTGCATGCGCAGGGCGAAGCGCGCGGCGTAGACGGCGTCGGCGACCGAGGCGAGGACGCGCGGGACGACGCACGAGCGGACGAACTCGTCGACGGGCAGGGAGGCGCCGGCGACGCCGGCCTGGCGCGGCGGCGGCACCCAGCGGGGGGCCTCGCGGGCCAGGCGGGCGGACACCTGGGCGTGGCGGCGGCGCTGGGCCTCGCTGTCGGCGCGCAGGCGCTCGGCGCGCTCGAGCAGGAGGTCGCGGCGCTGGCGGCAGCGCTCGACGTCCGCCTCGAGGTCCTCCAGGCGGCGCTCGGGCGGCGGCGGCGCCGAGGGGCCCATCGCCATCCCGCCTCCTCCTTGGTGCTGCTGCTGCTGCGCGCGCGCGCCCTGCCACGCCACCACCTGCCGGCCGTGGTGCTCCCACTGCGACCGCAGCGCGTCCAGCTCCTGCTGCATGCCCACGCGCGCGCGCTCGTCCAGCTGCCGAGCCTCGCGCGACAGCCGGTTCGCGGCGGCCGCGTAGCGCGCGCGGGTAGTGCAGGTCGCCGAAACGCAGCTCCCAGAAAGTTAGGTAGAGGGACGGGCGGAGGGCGCCGCCGCAGGCGCTGGGCAGGGCGCGGGACAGGCCGGAGACCACGGCGTGCCAGGTGATGTGCGGGGGCAGGCGGGGGCGCGGGCGGGCGGGGGCCGACAGGGCGAGGGCGGCGTCGCGGGCGGCAGAGGGGGAGGGGGCCCCGGCCCCCGCCGCTGCCGCTGCCGCTACTTGCTGTCCTCCTCCTCCTCCGGCGTCGTCGTCGGCGTCCAGAGCGGCGAGGCCGGCCGCGCCGTCCTCGTCGTCCGGGAGCTCCCCCTCCTCGTCCGAAGCGGCGAGGGCGGGTTTGTCGCTGCCGCTGCCGCTGCCGCGGCCGCCGCCGACGCCGTTTGCTGCCGCCGCCGCCGCCGCCGCCGCCTCGCCCTCTCCCGCGCCTTCTCCCGCCTCGCCGCCGCCCTCCCCCTCCTCCCCCTCCTCCCCCGGCTCCAGCGCCGCCAGCACCGGCCTCCAAAGCGCGAACGCCAGCTCCGGCGGCACCCCGTACGCCGTCAGCAGCTCCGGAAGCGGCGGCAGCAGCCCGGCCAGCTGCGCCAGCGGCAGCGCGCCAGTCAGGAACTCGCAGTATTGGGTCGCGGCGTCGTGCGCCTTGTCGTGCATTTCTGCGACCAGCTTTAGGTGGTGCGCCCGCCTGGCCAGGGCGACCCCGTCGAGCTGCTGCGCGGCGGCCACGAGCAGGGGCACCGCCAGCCTCGACTTGGGCGGGCCGCGCTGGAGGGCGGCGACCAGGCGGCGCGACCCGGCCTGCGCGAGCGGGGAGAGGCGGTCGCCGCCGGCGGCGAGCTCGGCGGCGATCAGGGCGGGCGAGCCGGCGAGGGCGCCGACGGCCTCGGGCGAGACGTCGTGGACGAGCTCGACGGCCGTGAGCTGAGACACGAGCTCTTTCAGGACGAGCAGGTCGAAGGGGTCGCCCGAGCGCACGCTGTCGTCCACGTAGCGGCACACGGCGGTCAGGTCCGGCCCGCCGAACGCCGGCCCGCCGTCGTCCTCGCCCCCGCTGCCGCCGCCGCCGCACGCCGGCCCGCCGTCGCCCGCGCCCCGCCAGTAGCCGTCGTCCTCGGCCGCCGCGCGCGCCGACGCGCCCAGGAACGTCGCTAGGGTCTGCAGCCAGTCGGCCACGTTGACGCCGTCGGGCTTGAGCTTGCGGCGCGCGCGCACGCCCAGGTGCCGCAGGGAGACGTAGGTCAGGCAGTCCCAGGCCAGGGGGGGCAGCCGCCGCAGCGCCTCCACTAAGGGGGCCGTCTGGTCCTGGCCCGGCGGGTAGGCGAGGACGGCGGTGGTGAGGACGGCGTCGGCGGCGGCCAGGGGGCTGCCGGCGAAGACCTTGGCGGCGAGGCGGCCGAGGGCGAGGGAGGCGGCGTCGTGGGCGCCGCCCGCGCCGCCGGCCGCGCCCGCGCCTGCGCCGCCGCCCGCGCCCCCGCCTCCTCCTCCTCCGCCGGCGTCGTCGCTCGTGGGCGCGCCGGGCCCCTTGGGCGCGTGCAGGCGCTTGCAGATGCGCTTGGCCTCGAGCACCGTGAGGCGGTGCGCGGCGGCGAGCAGCGGCTGATCGGGAATCATCAGGGCTGCCGAGGCGGCGGACGACGACGGCGGCGGAAGGGCGGCGGCGGCGGCGGCAGCGCCATCGCCCCCGCCGCCGCCGCCGTTGCCGCCCGAGCCTCCAATGTCGCCCGCCTGCTCGAGCACCATGCGGTACACCTCGTACCGCCTGCCCACGGGCAGCACCCGCAGCGCCAGCCACGCCTCGGCGCTGTGCGCGGGGCTCGCCGGCAGCAGCGCGAGGGCCGGCAGCACCGCGCGCGCGAGCGCCGAGCAGGGCGCGTCGCCGCCCGGGCCGGCCAACGCCGCGCCGCCGTCGGGCGTGTCCAGTAGGCAGTAGCAAGCCAGGTGGTGCCTGAGCGCGCGGCAGGCGCGGCAGAAGAGGGCCGGATCGTGGGCGAGCCCGGCCGGGCCGAGCACCTCGAGCATCTCGAAGACGGCCGCGTCGAGCGGGGGGCCGGGCGGGCCCGCGACGAGCGCCGGGAGGGACGGCGGCGGCTCTCGGCCGCCGGCGCCGGCGCCGCCCCCCCCCTCCTCGTTCTCCTGCTGCTGCTCCTCCTCCATGGGCGCGGGCCCTTGGCCGCCGTCGTCGCGCTCGGCCAACGCCGCCGCCCGCCCCGCGCGCGCCAAGATGGCGGCCTCGGCGCGCCGCTGCAGGTAGCGGCGGTGCGCCTCGCGGTCGCGCTCGTAGGCGTCGAGCGCGCAGCCGCCGACGAGCAGGCCGCCGCCGAAGCGGCCGCCGCCGCCGAAACCGCCGCCGCCAAGGCCGCCGCCGGTGCCGCGCTGCCCGGCCGCCGCCGCCGTGGGCGCGCCGCCGCCGCCGCCGGCAGCGACGATCGCGCCGCTGCCGCCCGCCTCTGCCCCTGCCGCCGCCGCCGCCGCGGCCGACGACGACGCCGAGGCCGGGTACATGGCCGCGAGCACGGGCGCGAGCCGCGCGTCCAGGGCCTGCCGCAGGGCCGACGCCACGGGCGCGCACGCGGCCAGCATCGGCGCCCCGAGCTGCGGCCGCAGCCACTCGAGCAGCAGCCGGGCGCGCGGCCAGTCGCCCGCGGCGAGCAGGCCCGCCGCGAGGCGCAGGCGCTGGTTGCCCTGCACGCCGGCGGCGAGGGCCGGGGCGAAGCGTGACAGGACGTCGAGGTCCAGGGCGGCGGCGCCGGCGCCGAGGCGGCGCGCGGGGGCGGGCTCGCCGGCGGCGGCGGCCCCCGAGGAAAGATTGACCGCCCCCAGCGCCGCCGCGCGCGCGGTCACGCCCGCCAGCGCGCGCCGCGCCTGCTCGCGCGCCTCGGCCTCGTCGGGGCCCAAATAGGGGAGCAGGCGCTCGAGGGTCAGGGCGTCCGCGCCGACCAGGCGGGCGGCGGCCAGGTAGAGCGAGGCGGGCGCCTCGTCGCGATAGCGCGATGGCAGGGGCGGCGCAGCGGCGGCGGCGGCGGCGGCGGACGCGGCGCCGCCCTTGTTGCTGTCGCCTGCTGCTCCTTCCCCAACGGCCACAGCAGCAGCGACGGCGGCCCCCGGCGGCGCGGGCACGCGCTTCATGTGGTGCATGAACTTGAACCCAATCAGCTCGGCCACAGCGTCCGCCTTGAACAGGCGCGGCGCCAGCGCCGCCCACGCGCGCGCGGCCGAGGCCGTCGGCGCCCCCTCCAGCGCGTCCAGGACCAGGTCGAGGGCGCGGTTGGGGTCGAGGTCGAACCCGCCGACGAGCGCGCGCACCTCGGCGGCGAGGGCCGGCACGACGGCCTCGGTGAGGGTGGCGGGGTCGCCGGGGGCGGCGGCGGCGGCATTGGCGGCGGCGGCGGCATTGGCGGCGGCGGCGGCGGCGGCGGCGGCGCGAGAGACGCCCGCCGCGGGCGGCGCCTGCGCCTGTGCCTGCGCCGCCTGCGCCGCCGCCGCGCCCGCTGGCCCCACGAGCGCGTTGTTTGCAGAGTGGAGCAGCACGAGCAGCTTGGCGTACCCCTCGCTCTCCTCGCGCAGCAGGTTGTACTTGGCCTGCTTGTACGTGGCCGCCGTGTGCAGGCGCACCTTGCGGCGCTCAAAGGCCTCGGCCGACGCGACCGCGCCGGCTGCCGCCAGCAGCGCGGGCTCCTGCGTCTCGAGCAGCAGGCGGCGCGGCGCGAGGCCGCGCGCGGCGGCGGCCCGCGCGAGGGCGGCCAGGCGCTTAAAGGGCCCGTCCGGCAAAGGAGTGACGGGCGCCGCGGGCGCGGCGGGCGGCGGCTCGGGCGCGTGCCGGACGGACAGCAGCCAGATCGAGTGGCAGAGGGCGAGCGCCAGCGGAGTTGCGTGCTCCTCCGCCTCGTCGCCCGCCGCCGCGGGCGCTGCTGCTGCCAGCGACCGCGCGCTGCCGCCGCCGCCGCCGCCGTTGGTCGCCGCTGCCGCCGCCGCTGCTGTTGTTATTGTTGTCACTGCTGCTGCCGCCGCTCCCGATTCGCCCGCTGCTGCCCCCGCTCCGTCCGCGCCCGCCCGCGGGAGGAGGCCCGCCGCGGCCAGGCCGACGAAAAAGCTCTCTCGCTCGAGCAGCAGGGGGGCGGCGCCCGCGGCGGCGCCGGCGCCGTCGACCGCCGCGCGGCAAAGCTCGTAGACAAACTGCGCGCGGTTGGCGTCCGAGACGTCCGGGACGCCGGTGATCTGTCGAGAGAAGGAGGTGTGGTTGGGGTGCGAGCACTCGTGGGCGTTTCCGTCTTCTGTCTTTTCTTTGGACTCGGCCGGCAAAACAGGGCGCGGGCGAGCGCACGTGCCCGCCACCGCCGCCGCCGCCGTCGGGCCGAGCGATCGGCGCTCGACGCGCGCGTGCAACTAGAGACCGCACCTTGCCCTCATTCAGAGCCCGCACGAAGGCGTCGGACACGAGCGCCATGGCGACCATGGGCCGCGGCCCGCACGGGAGGGGCGGGCTCGTTCGCAGGCGCGATGATGTCGACGACAAAAACTGAAACGTCTACTTGTGCGTCGGTTAGAATGTGATAAAACCGGGCAACCGTGCTCGAAGAGGTTTCCAATATGCGGGGCTCGACTTGCGGCGGAAACAATAAAGAGGGAGGGGCGAGCTGGGGTAGGAGGTAGAGAAGGTAGAGGGCATTTGGCAAAAGGCTACGCCCGATCCCTCAAGCTGATCAAGCTCGCGCGCGACTGCTCGGTAGCAACTCCATCAAGCAGCAACAACAGGCACCAACACGGGCACCCTCCGCTTCTTGTGCTCCGACAGCACGTTTAAAACTGACTGTCGATCCTCTCGCAGACCCGCCCCGCAGACGCGCCCCTTGTGTGCGCCGCGCCTGCCCTTGACGCAAGGTTCGATCCGCGGACGCGATCCCTACGTCTCGCAGCACCCCGTGACCTAGAGCGATGAGAAACCAGCGCCGGGCGATGCGGCTGAGCCCCTAGCGGCGGCAATTCAACTCGCCGAGCGCGCGGCGGGCGGCGGGCGGCGGACGGCGAGCGCGCTCAAAACAGAGCCGAGGCGTCCCGTTTGCGGCGTTTGAGGCAATGGCGGTCTAGGCGAGGGCCCCGGCAGCCCGCCTCCCTTTGAGCGGAGTCCAGTCGACCTTAGCTCCCTGGCCGACCCACCGCAACTCAAAAGAAGAAGCACCCAAAAATGGGCGGCGGCGGCCCGCCCGCGCCCGCGGTCCCCGGCCGCGTGCGCATCAAGGGCCGCTGGCCGTCCACCTGCCGCTTCTTCCTCGTCTCGGTGGCCTACACGCTCCCCTGGATCCTCCTGTGCGCCAACCTGGGCCCGCTCGCCCGAGAATACGGGCCCCAGGTGCTTTTACAACTGAACGTCGCGTTTTACTTCCCCTCGGTGCCCGTGCTGGTGCTGGCCGCCCGGCTCGAGCGCCGCCTCGACGCCGCGTTCGGCACGGCCGCGTCCCTGGCCGCGCGCCTGCTCGCGGGCCTGCTAGGCAGCGCCGTGGTGTGCGCGCTGCTGCCCTTTTTGCCCCCCGGCCTGCCGCCGCTGCTGGCGACCACGGCGGCGCTCGGCGCGCTGTCGGCCGTCGCGTTTTCCGCCTCTTACCAGCTCGTCTCGTGGTTCCGCGCCGCCGACACCATCGGCCTGGGCATCGGGTGCGTCGGCAGCGGCCCTTTGGCGCTGGCGCTGCAGCTGCTGGTCGGCGTCGGCGGCGGCGCCGCGCCGCGCCGTCGGCAGTGGGTGCTGCTGTTCGAGCTAGGGGCGGCGGGAGTGCTGGTGGGGGCGGCGGCGGCGGTCAGCCTGGTGCGCCAGTACTACGGGGTGCTGAGCGGGCGGGTGCGGTACGACGAGGCGACGGGGCGGACGTGGCGGGCGGCGGCCGGGGACGGGGCGGCGGCGGGGATGGCGGCGGCGGTGGGCGGCGCGGGGGGGCGGGGGGGCGCGGGCGGCGGCGGCGGCCGGAGGGGCGGCGGCGGCGGAGAGAGCTTTGCCGCGGCCGCGCTGCGTCGGCAGAGGCGGCGAGTGGCCCGCCGGCGCGCGCACTTGGCCGCCGGGGGGGCCGGGGCCGACCTGGAGGCGCCGCTGGTGCCGCCGCCCTCGCCGCTCAGCGACGGAAGAGGCCGCAACAACAACGCCGCCGCTGCCGCCTCTGCCGCCGCCCCCCCTGTTCGTCCCTCCGACTGTTGCTTTTCGTCCGGCTCTGTGTCATCCTCCGACGGCGACGGCGACGGCGGCGGCGGCGGCGCCTACGACGACGAAGACGACGACGGCGGGCTCGAGTGGGAGATCGAGCGCATGTTCGAGCCGTGCATGATCATCACGCTGGCCGACCCGTTCCAGGGCGCGCTGCTGCCCGTGGGCGCCGTCGGCGGCAGCGGGAGGGGCGGCACCGCCTTTGCGCCGCTGCCGGGCGCCATGCCGCGGGCGGCGACGGCGGCGGCGGCGGACGCGTCGCGCCGCCGGTCCCTCCCCGCGCGCGCCGCCGCGGACGCCGCAGCCCGCGGCCGATCCTCCGGCCGCGCCGAGCATGGCCGCGCCCCGACCGGGCCCGGCGTCTTTGCCTCAGCGACGGCTGTTGCGGCCGCGGCCGCCGCTGCCGCAAACGCCGCCGGGGGCGCCGGCATCAGCGGCGGCGGGGGCGGCGGCGGCGGCGGCGGCGGCCGGCACGTGGCCATCGCCAACCCGCGCTTCGGCGCCCAGCTGGCGGCCGGGTCCGCCCTCCGCCGCGCCGCCTCGGCCGAGAGCGACCTCTCCTACGGCAGCTGGCGCCCGCCGGGAGGGCCCGCCGCACACCTCAGGGCGGGCGGCGTGCCGCCGCCGGCGCCGCCGGCGGGCGCGTCGCCGCAAGCGTCGCCGCCGGCGTCGACGAGGGCGGCGGCCGCCGAGACCGCGGGAGCCGCCACCATCTTGGCCGCCCGGCCAAAGACGGCCGCGGCGCCCTCTCCCGTGGTCGTCGTGGACGGCCTCGCGGTCGCGCGAAGGGGGCGGCCTTGGACGGACGGAGGAGGGGGCCACGGCGGCGCGGGCGGGAGCGGCGGCGGCGGCGACGAGGACGGCGGCGGCGGCGGCGGCAAGGGCGGCGGCGGCGGCGGCGGGGGCGCAACGGGGGACGGCTCCCTGCCAACAGGCTCGGCCCTGACGCCCGCGACCAGCGCGTTCGCCGCCCCCTCCCACAGCCGGCGCGACGCCCTGGCCGCCGCCCTGCAGGCGGAGGCCGAGGCGGTGGTGGCGGCGAGCCACCGGGCGCTGCCGGGCCCCGGCGGGCGCGCGGACGACCTCGTCCTGGTGGTGCAGCAGCAGCAGCTGCGGCAGCAGGCAGAGGGGCCAGCGCTCGCGCCGGTTTGCGTGAAGCGGCGCGCCGACCACCCGCAGGCCGGCGGCCAGCGCTCGCGGTCCCCGTCGCCCGCGCGTCGCGGCGGCGGAAGCAAGGGCGGCGGCGGCGGCGGGGCGGGCGGCGCAGCACCAGCAGCATCAGCAGCAGCAGCAGACGGCAACGTCGTCCCCGTCGTCCTCCACCGCCTCGCCGCGGCCCCGGCCGCCGTCCACGCCCCCGCCGCCACGCACAGCCGCCGCAGCAGCTACGCCGACCTCGCGGCAGCGGCGGCGGCGGCAGCGGCGGCGGCGGCGGCGGCGGAGGCGGCGGCGGCCGCCGCCGCCGCGGACGAAGCCTCGGGCTCGGCCTCGGCCTCGGCCTCGGGCGCGGGCGCGGCGCCGCCGCCGCCCTCCACCCCGGCCGCCCCCACCTTGCCGGACGACGACGACGTCTCGCAGGTCCCGCAGCCCCCGCAATCGACCGCCGCCGCCGCCCCAACCGCCGCCGCCGGGCATGTTGCCGCCGCCGCCGCCGCCGGTGCCCCGCCGCGCGCCGGCGCCACTGCCCAGGTGCTCGCCGACGCCTGGCCGGCAGTGGCGGCGGCGCTGCTAAAGTCGACCGCGCTGAACGCCGCCTTCCCCTTCTTCACCTACGCGCCCTCGAGCGGCCAGCTCGGCGACGCCCTCCCGCAGGCCCTGTTCTACGGCCGCATCTTTGCCGACATCGCGGGCCGCTTCCTCCCGCGGTTCCTTCCGCGCCGCGCCGCCGATCCCGGGCCCGCCGGCCTGCTGCTCGCCGCCGCCGCGCTCGCGTCCGGCGCCGCCCTCTTCATCGCCTACGTCGCCGCCGCCCCCCCGCGCCTCGTCAGCGACGCCGGCAGCGTCGCGGGCGTCGCCGCCCTGTGGCTGCTCGGCGGGTACTGCAACACGGCCGCGAATGTCATGGCCCCCGGTCTAGTTTCGCGGCCCGAGCTGGCGCCCAAGGCCTCTGCGCTGATGGCGCTGACGTTCCAGGCGGCGCACCTCGCGGGCCTCGCGCTGGCGTTCGTGCTGGTGCTGGCGATCTACGGGGACACGGCGGGGCGGCGGAGGTAGCGCGCGGGGGTTGCTTCTTGGTTGGTTTTCGTTTCGTTTCGTTCGGGGGTCCTCCCGAAGGTACAAAAAACGGGAACGGGTGCGGGAGGAACTTTTTCCGACGAACGGCCCCGACGCGGACCGCCGCCGCCGCTGCCCTGCCTCGCACGATCGAACAAAATGTGTGTGTGTTTTATTCCTTCCTCCTCCAAAGCCTTTTCAATGTTTCGTGTTGGATGTATCTACGTCCGAGGTGGTCGTCGTCGTTCGTGTGTCTCTTTCCAAAGCCCCCCCTTTTTGCGGCTGCTTCCTCCCCGTCCCCCCGCACCGGCAAAATCGGTGCGCGCGGCGGCGACCGGCGACTGATTGACTCAACGCTGTCCCCTCCCTAGGGATCTCGTTTTCTGTTGTCCAAGAACTAAACCTCTCAAGCCCTCGCTACTGCTGCTGCTACTCGATCGACAGCGGCCTGTCCGCCCAACACGGGTCGTACGTCGCGCGCTGGCGCTCGTACAGCCCCTGGAGCGCCTCGACCACCCGCGCGTGCGCCGCGTCCACCGCCGCCGCGAAGCGCGGGTCGTCGCGCGCCACCTGCTCCACGTGAATGGCCTTGCCGCTGGCCATCATGAGGGGCACGCGCCGGGGCACGGGCAGCCCCCACCGGCCGATGAGGACGCCGAGGGCGGCGCCGAGGCGGCGCGCGTGCGGCATCAGGAAGGAGGGGCCAAAGTCAAAGACGGCCGTGTTTCCAAAGTGGTAGACGGGCACGATGGGGGTGCCCGTCTCGACCTGACCGTGTGTTTTATTTGTGTTTGTGTTTGTGTGTTTGTTTTTGGGTTAGCTTTGGGGTCGGCGTTTGAGAGAGGCGGAGCGGGCGGCGCGCGGCGGTCGCTCGTCGTCATGTCTGCCCCCCGTCGAAGCAGGGACCTCCTCCCGGAACAAGCGCGCGCCAAGCAACTCACCGCCACGCGCGTGAACCCCTTGCGCGACCTCAGCATCAGCCGCTCCCGCCGCGCGTCCTGCATGAACATCTCTGCGATGCCGCCGACCAGCACGGCCACGCTCCCGCGCTTGAGCAGGCGCAGGAAATTCGGGCGGGTGGCGGGCCGGGCGCCGAGCCAGGCGATGACGTGGCGCCAGAGCGGGATGTGGAAGACCGAGTCGGCGGCGAGCGAGTAGATGGGGAAGTAGGGCCAGATGGACTGTGTGTGTTGTTGTTCGCGGGGGGATTATGTGGTGCGGAGGATTTCGTGGTTTTGTTTTTTTGTTGTTGCGCGCGGCGTTTTCCGGGGCGGGGGAAAGGAGAGAGAGAAGAGAGCGACAGCGAGAGACAAAAAACGCACCTGGCAAACGGTGCCGCTGATGAGCTCGCTCAGGGGGATGGCCCCGTGCGGAAACTCGACAAAGATGTACGACTTGGGCTTGGACGGGTCCTTCTCGTCGCGCGACGACAGGACCTCCTCCTGTATGTTTTTTTGGGGGGGGAGAGGGGAAGGGGGGGGCGAAAGAGCGCGCGCGTCGTTTTTTTTTGTCGGTGTGAGCGAGCCGAGGCCGGCGCGACGGACAAAAACAAAAATTAGAGACAAGCCTCCCCGAGAACCACCACCACCGCCTCCGACAACACCCACCGCCAGGTACGAGTACGAGAAGTAGGCCCGCCACGTCTTGAACAGCGGCGAGGCGCAAAAGGCCGTCCACAGGACCGGCTTGGCCGGCAGCAGCAGCGTCCCGAAAAGCAGCAGCAGCGCGCAGAGCGCGGCGCGGCTGAAGAACGAGGCGAGCAGCAGCGCGAGGAGGATGTGCAGCCAGCCGCAGTAGACGGTCAGGGTGGCGAGGGCGACGGACAGGGACAGCAGGGACTGGCGCTGGGCCTTGCCGTCGCCGTCGGTGTAGACGCTGTTTTTTGTTGTTTTTGTTGTTTTTGTTGTTTTTGGTGTTGGCGGCGTGTTTCTTTTCTCGTTTCGGTTGGCGCGCGGCGCGGCGACGTCGTCTCTCGCCCTCGGCGCCGGCGGTCCCCGTGGCGGCGGCGGTCCGGTGGGGCGACGGCTTTTCTCGTGGGCGCGGGCGGCAAGAACAGCGCGCGCGACGTCGTCTCTCGTCGCTCGTCCTCGACGGCGGCGGCGGTCCGGTGACGCGGACCGGGCCTGCTTTCCGGACCGCGCGTCTCTCCCCGCTCCTCACTCACCGGACGTTGACGGGCCCGTCGTCGATCATGGCGCCCCCAGCTGCTGCTCGCGGTGCTGCTGCTGCTGCTTCGGCCGATCACGAGACGGAGAGGCGATGACGCGAATGGAGCTGCTTTCGCGGCACCGCTTCACTCGCGATCGATGGGCAGAAGACGGCAGCGAATGCGTCGAGCGGGAGGTTGGAGAGGTGCGGGCTACGTGCGGAGTGAGCGGGGCGCGGGGAAGGCGCAGGGCAGCATCTGATCAAGCGCGGGGCAGTAGAGGGCGCCGCGGCCGCGAGCGCGCGCCAGGGACGGGCGCTCTTTTTTGAAAAACTGTGACTTGTTCAGAGACGCCAGCTTTCGGGATGCTAGATGTGACAGAGAGAACGATTTACACACGGTTGCAGGACACGACAGGTCACCGGGCTGCGGCGGCGACGGCGACGGCCGGGGGCGGCCGCGCGAATCCACAGCCGCGCGAAAGAGCGGCGGCGGCCGGCGGTGGAGGCGCGAGGACGGGCAAAAAGACGGGAAACAAAAAAAGATACAGTTGCCAATCACCCTTCAGAGCCAATCGGGCTCGTACTCGTCGTGGTCGACAAACTCCTGGTGGTGCGGCCGCCGCGTGGACGGGCCCTCGCCGCCGCCGCCGCCCGACGACGGGCCCAGCTTGCAAGCGAACGCCGCGCGTGCGGCCGACAGCGCGACGGCCCAGGGCGCCGGCGCCACGGCGGCCTCGGCGCCATCGCGCGACGCCAGCGGCGGCGGCGGCGGGGGCGGCGGCGGCGGCGGCGGCACGACCAGCACGTTGTTGCGGTGGGTGCCGCGGCTGTCCAGGCGCGAGGGGGCCGACGGGTCGGTCGTCCACGTGCCGTCCACGACGAACTTGTATTCGTACACGCCGGGCGGCAGGCCGACCAGCTCGATCGCAAAAATGGGCTCGTCCGCCAGGCCCCCGCCGCCGCCGCTGCCGGCGCCGGCCCCCGCCCCCGCGCCGGCGCCGGCGCCGGGCGCGCGGCCGGCGGCGGCGGCGGGCCGGGGCGCAAAGCCGCCGGCGGCCGACGACCAGAAGGGCGCCGGCGGCGCGGGCTCGGGCGGAGCGGCCGGGGAGGGCGCGGGCGAGGCGGGCGCGGACGAGAGGGGGGCGCCGCCGCCGCCGCCGCCGTAAAAATAGGACGCGGGCGACGGCGGCCACGGCCACGACGACGCCGCCGACGACGGGGACGCCGGCGCCGACGACGGCGACGACGATGACGGCGACAGCGACGCCGCGTCCGAAAACGCAGCGGCGGCGGACGCCGACGCCTGCTCCGACGCCGAGGGGTGCGCGAGCGCGGCCGGGTGCGCCGCGCGCGCAGCGGCCGCGGCCAGGGAGCGCGCGGCGGCGCCCGCGAGCCGCGGCAGCCGCGCGCGCCGGGCCCACCCGCCCGCCGGGTCGCCGGCCACGGAGGCGGACGCACCGCCGTGCGGCCACGCGAGGACGACGCGGCACGGGCGCGCGCGCGCGAGCAGGAGCAGCGCGCGCGAGCCCTCGGCGATGAGCTCGCTGTCGACCGTGGTCTCGGGAAGGGGGGACGGGGGGGCGGCGGCGGCGGCGGCGGCGGCGGCGGCGGCGGACGAAGGAGCGAGCGCCGACGACGACGAGGGGGAGAAGGGCCGAGCCGACGACGGCGGCGGCGGCGGCGGCGGCGGCGACGAGGCGAGCGCGCACGCGGACACAACGGCCTGAGCGGCCGCGCAAGAGGCCTCGGCGAGGGACAGGCCCCGGTACCAATGCAGCCACGCCGCCAGCAGGGTCGCCAGGGCGCGGCGCGCGGCCGAGGTGGCCGCGGCCGCCGCGGCCTCGGCCCCCCGCTCGCTGTCGGCGGCGGCCGAGGCGGCGGCGGCCACGGCGGCGACGTCGGGGCAGGTGAGCAGCGCGGCAAAGGGCGGCGGCGGTGGGGGCGGCGGCGGCGAGGGAGCGCGCGACGCGGCGGCGGCGGCGGCGGCGGCGCTCCGGTCGCGCCCGGGCTCGGACGCGCGCTCGCAGCGGACGGCCAGGCGCTGGAGGGTGGCGGCGGCGGCGACGAGGGAGCGGACGCCCGGGGGGACGGCGGCGACGGCGGCGCGCGGGCTCGGCTCCTCCGGCGCCTCTGTTTTTTGCAGAGGCGCCGGCGGCCGCGCCCAGCCGGCCCCGTCGTCGTCGCCGTCGTCGTCGCCGCCGCCGCCGCCGTCCTCGCCGGTCGCGGCCGCGGCCACGGCCGCGGCGGCCGCCGCCGCCTGCCACTGCGCGCGCGCGGCCGCGGCCTCCTGCTCGCGCCCGTCCGGCTGCGGTTGCCCGGCGACGCTGCTGCTGACGGCCGCCGCGACCGCCGCCGCGGCGGTCAGGGCCGCGACCAGCGAGGCCGGCGGCATCGCGGCCGCCGCGTCGGCCGCCGCCGCGTCCGCCGCCGAGCCCGCGCCCGCCGTCGGCTCTGCGGGCGTCGGGGGCCCAGAGTCGAGCGTCCCGCAGGGCTGGCTCAGGGGCCCGTTGACGCCGCAGGGCACGTCGCCGTCGGGGCCCCACTCGCCGAAGCCGTCGCCCGCGTCATCGCCCTCGTCGCCCGAAGAGGAGGGCGTGGCACCGGCGTTTGCGTTTGCGTTGGCGTTTGCGGCGTTTGCGGCGGCGTTTGCGGCGGCCGCCGCCGCCGCCGCCGCCGCCGCCTGCGCTTCCGCCACCACCGCAGAGGCGTCAAACACGGCCGCCTCGGCGAGCTGCTGCGGGTGCTGCTCGTCGCCGCCGTCCATGCTGCCGCCGCCCGCGGACCCGGCCTCGGCGATCGCCAGGGGGGACGCAAGCGCGAGGTAGGGGCCGAAGATGGCGTCCTCGGCGGCGCCGCCGGGCACGACCACGGGGGCGCGGCCGCCAGCGCCGGCGCTGGCGCCGCTGCCGAAAAAGGCGGGCGCCACTGCCAAGGGCAGCTCGGTCGCGCCGCGCAGCGCGCGCGCGACGGCCAGGCGCTGCAGCTCGTCGGGCGAGAGCGGCGGCTGTCCGGGGGGGACGAGCAGCAGCCAGGGGAGCAGGGCGCACACGCGCAGGGGGGCCTGCGGCGGCGGCGATTGCTGCTGCTGCTGCTGCTGCTGCCACGGCTGCTGCTGCTGCTGCTGCGAGGGCGGCGCGGGCGTCGGCGGCTGCGCACGCCCACCGCGCTGTCCTCCTTCCTCTCCTTGCTTCTCGCCTGCCGACACCGCTGCCGCAGCGCCGCCGTCCTCCCCTGGCCAGCCCTCTGCTGTCGCGGCAGCGGCGCCGGAGACCGCCCCGGCCCCTGCCCCGGCCGCAGGTGGCGCCGCCGCCGCCGCTGCCGCCCCGGCGCCTTGGCCGCTCGCAGAAGAGAGAGGGGGCGACCAGGAGGACGCCTGAAGCAGCAGGCGCTCGACCGCCGCCGCCTCGTCCCGCTCCTCGGCAATGAGCGCCGCGGCCGCCTCGGCGGGCGAAAAGGGCCCCGAGCCCGCGCCGCCGTCGCCGTCGTTGCGCGCGGCCGCCACCGCGGCGGCGCTCTCCTCCTCGGCCGACCGAAGGGCCGCGATGAGGTCGTCCCCGCCCGCAGAGGCGGCGGCGGCCGCGGCGATCGCGGCGGCCTGCACGCGCTCGACCGCCGCGACGGCAGCGACGGCGGCGGCGGCGGCGGCGGCGGCGGCGGTGGGAGAGGCGGCGCCGCCAAACTGCCCCGCGGCTGAGGGACCGGCAGCGGCAGAGGCGGCGTCGCCGCCGCCGCCGCCGCCGGCACCCCCCGCCGCCGCCGCCCTATAGGGAGACGAGGCGGAGGAGGAGGACGAGGAGGAGGACGAACCACCGAGCATCAGGGCGCCCGCGGCCTCCTCGTAGGCGGCGGCGGCCGCCGCCACGGCCGTGTCGACGACGACCACGGCCGACGGCCGGAGGCTGCCGTCGGCGGCGACAAAGGCGCTCGTCTCGGGGCGCGTGAGCGCGGCGGGCAGCGGCGGCGACGCCGGGCGCACGAGCCCGGCCGCCCCGCCCGCGCCGCCGCTGCCGCCCGCCCACGCAAACGCGGGCGGCGGGAGCGCGGGGCCGGCGGGCGGCGGGCGCAGGTCGAGGGCGCCGCCGTCGCCCGCCGCCGCGGCCGCCGCCGACTCGCGCAGCGCGCGCCGCGTGGCGTCGGCCCTGGCCACGCGGAGCGCGCGGCGCCGCAGGTCGCCCGGCCGCTGGCTCGGGGGCTGCGAGGAGCGCGAGAACGTGGCCGCGAGCGAGCGGCCGCGGCCGGGCGCCGAGTCGACGACCTCGCGCCCGCGGCCGCCGCCGCCGCCGCCACGGGCGGCCTCGCCGCCGTCCTCCGCCGGCGCCGCCGGCCAGTGCACGGGCAGGTGCGCGGGCGTGGAGGAGGCGGCGGCGCCGTATTCGGCGCCGGCGCCGCCGTCCACGGACGCGAGGGGGCTGCCGCCGGGCGAGGCCGAGGGCGACGGCGGCGGGGGCGGGCGCCTCGCGGCCGAGGCGGACGGCGACGGCGCGCCGAGCACCGGCCCGCCGGGAGCGCCGCCGCCGCCCCCCAGGCCGGGCGGGTCGAACGCGCCGCCCTGCTCGCTCGGCCGCGCGCCAAAGCCGGCGGCGCCCGGAGGAGCGGCAGAGGCCCCTGCGCGCCCCCACCCCTCTGCCCCGCCGCCGCCCTCCTCGTATACGCCGCCGCCGCTCCCCTGGCCGCGAGCGCCGTCGCCGCCGCCGCCGCCGCCGTCGCCGCCGCCGCTGCCGCCGCCCGGCGCCGAGGACGACGACGACCACTGGCGGCCATAGTGCGTCGAGGCGGGCGGCGGGCTCGACACAAACTGCGCGCCACCGTTGCCGCCGCCGTAGGCGGACGCCGGCGAAGAGGACGAGGCAGAGGGCGGCCAGGACGACGAGGCGGCGGCCGCCGCGGCGCGCCGGGCCCGCGCGGCGGCGGCGGCGGCGGCGGCGGCCGCGGCGTAGCGCGCGCCCCCGCCGCCGGGCGCGCCGCCCGTCGCCACGCCCTCGCGGCCGTCGTAGTACCAAGAGGGCAGGCGCGCGCCCACCGGGCCCTCGTCATCCAGGACGGCGTCCAGGAGGGCGCCGTCGGGCGCCCACAGATACGACGGCGAGGACGGCGGCGAGGGCGCGGCGGCCGCCCAGACGACGCCGGGCGAGCGCCGCGGCGCCGCGGCCGCGGCCGCGGCCGCGTCCGCCACCGCGCAAGCGCGCTCGGCGGCCGCCGCGTCGGCCAGCCGCCAGGGCCGCGCGGGCCGCCGCAGCACCAGCGTCGCGGGCCCGCGCCGCGTGTTGAGCGCCCAGCGCACGCGCTGCAGGCCCGTCGCCGGCCACAGCGCGTCGCCGTAGGGCGCCGACACGCGCACGAGCACGTCGCCCGGGCGGATGAGCGCGCGGGCGGCGGCGTTGGCGCTGGGGGCGGCGGCGGCTGCGGCCGCTGCTGCCGCTGCTGCCGCTGCTGCTGCACTTGCTGTTGTTGTTGTTGCTGCTGCACTTGCTGTTGTTGTTGTTGCTGCTGCACTTGCTGTTGTTGCTGTCGGCGGCGGCGGCGGCGGCAGCGGCGGCGGCGCCACGCGCAGCACCACCACGGCGCCCGTGCGCGGCTCCGTCGCCAGCGTCAGGCCGAGCCACGGCCGCTCGAGGCGCACGCAGTAGGTGCCGAGGCCCTCGACGCCGAGCTCGCGGAGGTCCGTGGGCGGCACGTAGAGAGCTGGCTGGGCCGGCGCCGGTGCTGCTGCGGGTGCGGGTGCTGGGGCTGGTGTTGGGGCGGCCGCGGCGGTGGCGCTCGGCGGCCTCGCGCCGTCGCCGTTTGGCCGCCACTGCTCCTGCTGCTCCTCCCACTGGCCGTCCGGGCGCCGGCGGAACATGATCTCCTGCTGCTGCTGCTGCTGCTGCTGCTGCTGACCTTCCTCCTGGCCGACGCGGGCGCCGCCCCCGGACGCCGACTCTCCGGCGGGGCCAAGCGTCGCGCCCGGCGGGCGGCAGAGGCGCAGGCGCGGCGCCGGCGGGGCCCACGACGGCGACGCGAGTCGCCGCCGCTCGTGCTGCCAGCGCCTCAGGAGGGGCATTAGGCCGCCGGTGGCGCCGGCGCGCGCGGCCGGACGCGCCTGATGCGCCCGGAGCGCGACCGCCCGGTCCATCCCGGGCCTCGAGGCGCCGAGGGAGGGGGGGGGGCACGCGGGGAAGGGAAGCCCTTGGGCGCGAGAGAGAGGGTGAAGGGAGAACGAGACGAGCAAGTTCTTGGGCCACCGCGCGGCGCAGCCGATGCAGGCGGGGGCGCTCCCGATGCGCGCGCTCTGGCCGGTTGGCTTGCGCAGGCAGACCCGGACGCGGGTGTCGAAAAGGGCTGGCGCCTCTTGAGAGAAAGAGGGTCTTTCAAACGCCGATTGTGTTGTGCAGAGAGACGCAAAAACGGGGTTCGAGCAACGTCAACACCAACGACAACAACGAGGAAGGGAAGGCGATGAGGAGCACGGTGGCGTGGGTGCGGGAGGAGGCGGGGGGCAGCGCTTTGATGAGCGCCGCTCGCCATGCGGCATCGACGCTGGGCGGCGGCGGCGGCGGCGAGCCAGAGACGGTGCGCGCGTGGCGTCGGCGGCGGCCTGGCTAGGAGGCGCCCTCGCTCCCCCGTGTGCGTCGCCATGCGGACGGTGTGCGGCTTACACTGGGCGTGCGCGCGGGGCGGGCCAAAGAACAGCCATCACACCTCGTCGTTCGGGGGAGCAGGAGCGGGCGCTGTCGCTTCCGGCGCGTCCTCCTCCTCCTCCTCCTCGTCCTCTCTCGCTGCCGCCGCTCCCCGCTGGTTCTCCGCCGCCCGGATCAGCCCGCCCCACATCTGCTCGAGCGCCCGCACCTCCTCGCGGTCCGCGTCCAAGGCCTCGCCCTCCGACCTCTCCTCCTCGCCGCCCGCCTGGCTCCCATCCTGCCGCCGCAGCCGCCGCCGAAGCCGCCGCCGTAGCCGCCCGAGGCGGGCCGCGGCGCCCGCGAGCTGCTGCGCCCCTGCCTCGCCGCGCCGGGCGAGCAGCTCCGCCTCGAGCGCCGCGGCCTCTGCGTCGGCGGCGGCCTGCTCAGCCGACAGCCTCGCCTCGGCGCCCTCGGCCGCCTCGGCCTCCGCGGCCAGCCGCGTGGCGTCGGCGTCGAGGCGGGCGGCGGCCGCAAAGTCGCGGCGCCCGGCGGCCAGGGCGCGCTCGGCCTCGGCGGCTGGCAGGGCGCGGCGCGCGGCGGCGGCGCGCTCGCCGGCGGCGGCGCGCTCCGAGGCGAGGGCGCGGCGGCGGTCGTCCAGCGTGCGTACAGCGGCGGCGGCCTGGGCGGCGGCGGCGGCGGCGGCCGAGGCGGCCGTGGCGGCCTCGCGCTCTCGAAGGAAAAAGGGGCGGCCGCAGCCACCGTCGCCGCCCCTGTCGTCGTCTTCGTTGCCCTCCTCGTCGTCGTCGTCCTCCTCAATGATAACGACGCCGGCGAGGAGCGCGCGCGCCTCGTCGCGGTACCCGCCGGCCGCGGCCTGTAGCTCAGCCACGCGCCGCTCGCCTGCGAGCCGCATCGCATCCGCGGCGGCGCGGGCCTCGGCCGAGCGGGCCTCGGCGGCGCGGCCGAGCTCGCGCGCGGCAGCGGCCGCGCGCTCGAGCGACGCCGCCTCGGCCTCGGCCCGGTCTGCGGCCGCACGCTCGAGCGACAGCCCCGCCTCGGCCTCGGCCTCGGCCGCCTCGGCCTCGCGCTCCGCGAGGTCGGCCTTCGCGTCCGCCAGCGCCTGCTCCGCCTGGGCGAGCTGCCGCCGCAGGGCCTCTACCCCCCGCGCCAGCTCCTCGCACCGCTCCTGGGCCGCGCGCGCCGCCGCGCGCGCCGGCAGAGACGCCGCCCGCCGCTCCAGCTCGGCCGCAGCCTCCGCGGCCGCAGCGCGCGCTGCCCCGGCCTCGGCCTCGGCCGTCGCGGCCGCCTCGCAGGCGGCGCGCTCGGCGGCCGCGGCGGCGGCAGCGGCGGCCTCGGCGTGCGCTATACTCCCGCCAAAAGAGTCGCGGCGGCGGTTGTCGCCGCCATCGCCGCCGCCCCCGCCAGAGCCCGTCGCGCCGCCGTCTGGACCGCCGGGCGGGGGGTGTCGCTGCTCCTGCTGCTGCTGCTGCCCCGCCGTCGCCGACGCCGCCGCCGCCGCCAGATCACCGTCGCCGCCGCCGGCCATGCTTTCGAGGTGCGCGGCGGCCGCCTCGAGCGCGGCGGCGCGCGCGCGACAGAGCACCGCCCACTGGGCGGCGGCGCCCACCTGCTCGCGCTCGGCCTCCCTGGCCGCGGCCTCGGCCGCCTCGCGCCCCTGGCGCACGAGGCCCAGGCGCTCCTCCAGCCGGGCGGCCTTCTGGAAGTCCTTCTCGCGCTCGACGGCCGCGGCCTGCTCGCGCTCGCACGCGGCGGCCTCCTCGGCCGCCGCCAACGCGCGCCGGATGGCGGCGACGCGCGCGCCCGCGTGCTGCCGCTCCTGCGCCTGGACCCGCGCGCGCGAGGCGTCCAGGACGCCGGTAAACACCTCGAGCAGCGCGGACACGCGCTCGGCGCGGTGGTGCGGCGGCCCGGACAGGCGCGCCAGCTCGTTCGCAAAGGCGGCCGAGGCGGCCGCGACCGCAGCGGCGGCCGCCTCCCTGCTGCTGGCGCTGTCGCCGCGCGCGTCGGGCAGATCGGCGGCCGCCGCGGCGACCGCGGCCGCGGACGCCCTGGCCGCCGACGCCGAGCGCTCGAAGGATCCCTGGGGCGCCAGAGGGAGGCGCGGGGCGGCAACGGGCGCGAGGTCGGCGTCGTCCGAGAAGAGGGCCTCGAGGGAAACGATGGGCGCCAACGAGCGCCCGGCCGCGGGCGGGAGGGGCGGCGACGGCGAGGCCAAAGGCGCGAGCACGGCAGGGGGGTGGCTGTTGTGCTGCTGCTGCGGCTGCTGCTGCAGCGCCGCCGCGAGCTCCCCCGCCGCCGCGCGCGCCTCCTCGCCGCCCTCGCCGTCCGCCGCGGCACCGTAGCCTATGCGCGTGGTGCGCACCTTCCTCTTCCTGGCAAAGAGAACGTTGTTGTCGCCGCCGCCGCCGCCGCCCGAATCGGACGCTGGGTGCGAAAAGGCCGCCGCCGCGAGCTCGCCGCTGCCGAGGGAGTCGAGGGCGGCAAGCAAGTGCTCGAGCGGCGGCGGCGGCGGCGGGCCCTGGGGTGGCGGGGGGGGGGGCGACGGGCTGGCGGCCCCGGCGGCGCTCTTGGGCTCGCCGGCTGCCGGTATTGCCGCCACGGGCTCGTCCTGCTCGAGCGCGGCGGCGGCGCCCCCGTTGGAGGAAAAGAAGAGGGCGTCGAGGGCACCGCCGTCGCCGCCCCCGCTGCCGGCCGCCGCCTCTGGCTCTGGCGCTGCTGGCGGCCGCGCCGGCGCTTCCGCCGGCGCGGGTGCTGCCGCCGGTGCCGGTGCGGCCGACCCTTGGTCGTCCTCCTCCTCCTCCGCCGCGAACGACATGCCCGCAAACAGGTCCGGCGCCGCCGCCGCCTCGCCCTGTTGTTGGAGGGCGGCGGCGGCGGCGGCGGGGGCGGGGGCGGCGGCAGGGGGCGGCCTCGGCGGCGGCGGGCCTTCTCGAGCCCCCGCCCCGCTGCTCCCGAGGAAGCGCACCGTCGCCGCCTCGAGCTCGGCGCGCAGGTCGTCGATCCGCAGGCGCCAGAGCGCAAACGACTCGAGGTCGTCGGCCTCCCCGCCGCCGCCGCCGCCCCCCTGGCTGCCGCCCCCTCTCGTGCCCGCGGCGATCTCCAGGCCTTGCACCGCGCGCGAGGCCGCGTTCAGCAGCGCGAAGGCCTCCGGCGACCCGGGGTCCTGGGGGGACGCCAGGGCGCGGAGCAGGCGCTGCGCCTCGGTCAGCAGCGCGCTCATGCCTTCGGCCGCTTGCGCCGGCGCCGGCCCGTCGTCGCGGCGCTCGTTTCCTCCGCTGACGCCGCCGCCGCCAAACAGGGCCGCGAAAAAGCCACCCCCGCCCCCGCCTCGGCCGGGCGAGGGAGGCATCCTTGAAGGAGTGTGCGGTGCTGCGGGCCTTGAGGTGGTCGGACGAGAACGGGGTGTCAGGAAGAGAGCAGTGTCGTCTCGAGGGGATGGGGGTGATCGCGGGACGACAGAGAATGGGAGAGAGAGAGAGCGAGAGAGAGAGAGAGGCAGGAAGCAGCTGTATATGGGCGTCATTCACGGGGGCTACGATGGAGGAAGTGCTCGAAGCACCAGAACAAGAAGAAGGCGAGAGGGGGCGGCGCTCGCCGGTTCGCCCGCCCGCCGTCGTTCGCGCGCGGCGCACGGCGCTTCGTTTTTATTCGGTCGACACACCGACAGCGCGTCGACATCATTAGCTTGTCAACTAGGAACCCATCGACACCCACGATCCCTTGAGCGCTCGTCGCCCCAAAAGGGAGACAGCGAGCGAGTGCGGGAGAGACGCCGATGATGGCCGTCGCCCCCGTCGCCTCCATCCTCGAGGGCGCCCTCTGCGTCCTGCGCGAGCCCGACCCCTACGCCAAGGCCGCCATCGCCGAGGCCCTGGCCGCGTGCTGCGCGGACCTGCCCCTCGCCCCTCCGCCGCCGCCCCAGGCCGGGCGCGCCGGCGGCCTCGCCCCGCCGCCGAGGCCCGCGCGCCCCACTTGGCTCGCGACGGTCGACGTGTCGCGCGCGCCCCGGCGCGGCCGAGGCGGCACCGTCGATTCTCGCGTCGCCATGCTCCACGCGCTGGTGCACATCGAGTCGTGGGCGATCGACCTCGCGGCAGACTGCGTCGCGCGGTTTGCTGCTGCGGCGGCGGCGGCGGAAAGCGGTGCCAAGTCCCCCCCCCCCACCCCCTCACCCTACCCCCGCCAACTGGCGACCGACTTCGTGGCCGTGATGGCCGACGAGGCGCGGCACTTTTCGCTGCTGGACGCGCGGCTGCGCGAGGTGCACCCGCAGGGGCGCGGGTACGGCTGCCTCCCCGCGCACGAGGGCCTGTGGGAGTCGGCGCAGCGCACGGCGCGCTCGCTGCCCGCGCGCCTGGCCGTCGAGTCGTGCCTGCACGAGGCGCGCGGGCTCGACCGACTGCCGCTGACCGTCTCGCGCTTCCGCGCGGGCGGCGACGACCGGACGGCCGACCTGCTCGAGGGCGTGGTGCTCGGCGAGGAGGTGGCGCACTGCGCCGCCGGCGTGCGGTGGCTGACGTTCTTGCACGCGCGCGCGCGCGGGGAGGGCGAGCGGGGCGCGCTGGGGCGGGCGAGCGCGGCGGCAGGCGCGGCCGTGGCGTTCCCGCTAGCGCCGCCCGGGCGGGCGCCGCCGGGAGAGGCGGGCGGGGGGGCGGCGCTGGCCGAGGGGGGGCGATTCGCCGCGCGCATTGGCGGCGGCGGCGGCGACAAGGATGAGGGCGAGGACGAGGCGGCGCCAGGAAGCCCCGCCTTTGGGGCGCCGGCGGGGTTTGACGAAGAGGACTGGCGCGAGGACGCGCGGCGGCACGCGACGCCCGCCCTCTGGTTCAGGTCGCTCGTCGCGAGGCACTTTCACGGCAGGCTGATGCCGCCCTTCAACGAGGAGGCTCGGGCGCGGGCGGGGTTGACGCGGGAGTGGTACGCGGAGGAGGAGGAGGAGGAGGGGGGGCGGGCGGCGGGCGAGGGGCGGACGGAGGAGAAGAAGCGGGCAACATCAGCGGCGGCGGCGGCGGCGGCGGCGGGGGCGCGGCGAGAGGAGGCGGCACGCAGCCGCGAGATCAAGGGGGTGTGATCGTGCCGGCGTAGCGCTCGTGCGTGCGTTGTTCTGCTCTTGCGACCACTTTGGAACGAGTCCTCGTTCGTCGCGGGGGACGGGTGCAGCTGCCGATCAAAGAGACAAAACACAACGCCGGGAACGGGGAATAATTGCAGGCGGCGCTCGCTCGGTCAAAAAACAAAACGGAAAACAGTCTCTCGTTGCGCACTTTTCCAGCTCGTTCTCAACTCGGCGACACACACAAACACGCACACATACAAGCGCGACATCCGCGCGCGCTCCACGCGCAGCTCGCACAGCGAGAGAGATGCTCGGACGCGCGCGCGCGCCCACGCACACAAACAAAAGCAAACGCGTCAGCAAACAGCCGGCGGCGGCGGGCAACGGCCACCCTCGTTTTTCTTCGTCTTCTTCCTCACAAGCAACAGAAACGACGGCAGCGACAGCCACAGCAAGTGCAAGAGCAGCAGCGCCAGCGACCGCGACAGCACCAGCGACACGAAGCGAGCGCCGGGGGCCGACCCGATGAGCTCCTCGCCACCGGATGCGCCGGGCGCCGACGAGCGCGACGCCAAGCGCCACAAGCCGACGGAACGCCGGTCGGGTTGTTGCAAGCGGCGCGCGTCGGCCGCACCTCCATCTCCCTAGCTATCCTCGCGACGGGGGCCGACGTCACTCCTAATCAGCCCGCGCGCCGCTCTCAGCTAGCGCCAGCGCGCCGCCCGTCCCGCCCTCTCGCCCGCGCCCCCGCCCCCACCGCTCTTTTTGGTTTCCCCCCCCGCTCACTCTTCCCTCTCGACCGTCGGCCTCGACCACCGCTGCTCCCCGAGCAGCCACACGCGCCCGCCTCCCTCGGAGATCTTCCCCAGGTCGTCCGCGAACGGGTCCCCGCCCGCCTTGGCCTCGCCCGAGGCGTCCGACGGGCTGGCCAGCAGGTCCTCCGGCCGCGCGTCGGGCCCCAGCAGCGCGCGCCACGTGCGCGCGCACACCACGCCCGTCTCGGGCAGGCCGCCGCACGCCTGGAACGTGCGGAGGGACTCTAGGGTGGTCGAGCCGAACTGCCACCACTGCATCTCGTCCTCGTTGCAGGCGAAGCCGGCCTCGTGGAGCGCGAGCTGCAGGCGGCGGACGGCGCGGCCGCCGTCCATCTCGGCGAGGATGGGCCAGGGCGCCTCCTTCTGGCCGGGGGCGGGGGGGGAGGAGGAGGACGACGGGGCGTCTGCGCCGGCGTCGGCGTCGGCGTCAGCGACCGCCGGAGGAGCCGCCGCCGCCCCCGCAACGCCCGCCGCCGCTTCCCCTGCCCCGTTGTCGCCGCCCTCCTCCCACGCCGCCCGCCGGTCCACCTCCTCGTCGCCCAGCAAAAGCCGCCACGTCGCCTCGTCGGCGCAGCCCGTCTCGGCCAGCCCCTCGCACGCCTGGAAAGTCAGGAGCGCCTGCGCCGTGCCGCCGCCAAACACCCACGCCTCGACCTCCTCGTCGGACGGATAGAAGCCGCGCGCGACGAGGGCGCTGTGCAGGCGGTCGCACCAGAAGATATCGTCGTCGCCCGGGGAGAGGACGGGGGGGCGGCCCTGGGGGTCGCCGCGGGGGGTCTCGACGGGGGCCGGCGGCGCTTGGGCGGCGGGCGCGGGGGGGGCAAGAGCAGGAGGGGCAGGAGGGGCCCTGCCGCCGCCGCCGCCGTTTCGGACGGCCGACGCGAGGAAGGCGTCCGTCTCGAGGGACAGCACGTCCATGTCCTTGGCGGCCGCCATGGCCGCGCCCATGGCCGCGGCCACCGACGAGGAGAGGCGAGCGTCGGCCTCGGCCACGGCGGCCGCCCGTGCGGCGGCGGCGGCGGCGGCGGCGGCGGCGGCGGCGGCGGCGGAAGCAGGGTCGGGGCTCGTGACGGTCGGCTCCTCGCGTTCTGCGGGGGACGGCGCCACCCGATCGAACATCCCGGCCCACGCCGGGGCGCCGGCCGCGCTGCTGGCGGCGGCCGAGGCAGCGGCGGAGGGAGCGAGACCGGCGCCGGCGCCGGGCCCCCGCTCGGCGGCTGACGGCGCGGTGGCCGCCGCCGCCGCCGCCGCCAGCGCGAGCGCGACGAGCGCCTTGCGGGTCTCCGCCAGCTCGGCGAGCAGGGCGGCCTCGCGCGCGCGCCACGTCGCGCGCTCCTGGTCCACCAGCCGGGCCTGTCGGTCGATCAGCGCGGCCTGCCGGTCCCACAGCTGCTGCTCGCGCGTCCCCATCTGGCCGCCGCCGCTTGCGTTGCCGTTGCCGCCGCCGTTGCCGCTTCCGTTGCCGCCGGGCGTCGGCGACGCGCGGCCGGCCCCCTGCCGCGACTTTGGGCGCGGCGGCTGCTGCGGCTGCTGCTGCGGTTGGGGTTTGGCGCTCGAGGTCGTGCTGGTCGCGGTGGTGCTGGAAGTGGCATCCGCGGCGCGCGCGCTGACGGGCCCGCGGCGCGTCATCGGTGGCGCGAGGAGCAGCGATGGCGGACGCGGGCAAAGCGATGACGATGTGGCCCATGCCGAGCGCGACGCACGCGGCGTGGCGCCGCACACGTCAGCCAAGGCGCTCGACATCGCGGAGAGCATGGTGGTGTTGCGATTGGTCGTCGTCGTGTCGCGGGGGAGAGAGAGGGAGATTGGGGTCTTGTTTGGTCTCCTCGGTGCGAGGGGGAGGAGGTTGTCCCGCGCTCCGAGCAAATGCCTTCCTAGGGTCGATGCGTCTGTCCGATGCAGGTCAAGCCCAGTAGTGATTGAGCGCGAGTAGGCGGAGCAAGCACGCATTCTCATCGCTCGGCGAGCGACGCGCGCCGAGCGACGCCCAACGACGCGATTGGACGCCGACGCCGTTGCCGACCGAAGCGCCTGTTTGCCGCCGACCTTTCGGCCCCCCTTAAAAACGTGGCCGTGCCGGCCCCGTGGCATCCCCAATTCAATTCGAGACCCCCGCATTACATCTGTACCGACGATCGCTCGAGCAAGAGCGTCCCGCTCCACGAACCGAACGAGGCGGCGGGAAGGGAGGACGGAGGACGACAGCGAAACGCGAGAGACGCGAGAGCTCGCCAAACGCGCCATGCCCGAGGACATCGAGCCCACGGACGCGCTGGCGTGCGCGCGCCTGCTCACGGCCAAGAAGGGGGCGGATCCGGAGAGGTGAGGAAGAGGGTGAGGCTCTCGAAGCGGCCGTGCTCCCGGTCGCCGCCGCCATCGCTTGCGAGCCGTCGTCTCTCACCCCGCTGAATGATTGTTGCGACATCGCCCCCCCCCCCCCTTTCCTCGACACGAACAACAGGCAACTGCGCGCGGCCGAGGCCCTCCTCCGCCTGCTCGAGTCCCAGACAATGGCGGCGCCGTCCCCCGACCAGCGACAAACGGCCGGCCCGCCGCCGCCGCCGCCGCCGCCGCCGCCGCCCGCCATCGTCGCCGCGCACTACCGCCGCGCGGCGGCAGAATGGGCCGCGTCGCGCTGCCTGCGGGCCGCGCGGCCCCCCGCTCCGGGGGACGGTGCGGGGGCGGGGGCGGGGGACGCGCGGCCGTGGCTCCTGCTGGCGCGCGCGGTCGAGGGAGGGGCGCGCGCCGAGGGGCTGCGGGTGCCGGCGGCGCTCTACCCTGCGGCGGCGGCCGCCGCCGCCGCCGGCTCGGGCTCTGAGGCCGCCGCCGCCGCCGACCCGCCCGTCGGCCCGTCCTCGCTGCCCGGCGCGCTGCTCGCGGCGCTCGACGTGCTCGGCCGGAGGTTCCCCTTGGAGCTGCGCCCGACGCCCGAGCAGCGCGCGGGCCTGCTGCAGGCGGCGCTCGAGAGGGCGCTCGAGGGCGGCGAGGGCGACGGCGGCGGCGGCGGCCCCGCTCGGCCCGACGAGCGGCGGCACTGGTGGCGGCTCGCAGCCTTTTGCTGCGACGGCCTCGGCGCCTTGGCGGCGGCGGGCGGCGCCGCGGGCGCGCGCAAGGCCTACGAGGCCGTGTGCCGCCCGCCCCTGCTGCGCCTGCTGTGCATGGCCGCGTTCGGGGGCGACGGAAGGGCAGAGGCGTCTTGCTCTGCCGCCGCCGCCGCCGCCGCTTCTTCCTCCGCCGCCTCTGCCGCTGCCCTCGCGCTGCTCCGCCGAGCGCTGTTTGGCGACGGGCTGGCCGTGCAGGGCCTCGCGGGCGTGGCCTCGTCCGCGGCAGCAGCAGCGGCAGCGGCAGCGGCAGCGGCAGTAGCAGCATTACCAGCGGCAAGCGGCAGGAAGAGGGCCACGCAGGAAGAGGAGCACCAGCAAAGGCCGCCCAAGAAGCAAAAGGGCAAGGGCGGCGACGCCGTGCCGGCGGCGGCGGCAGTGGCGGCGGCGGCGCCCGCCGCCCCGGCCCCTCCGCCGCCCCTTCTCCCAAAAGCCCTGTCGGACGCCCTCGCCGCGGCCTACCCGGGCCAGCTGCTGGCGTCCCTGTCGTCCGCCGCCGCCGAGGCCCTGCGCTCGGGCAAGGACGCGGCGGCCGCGGCGAGCCTCCTGCGCCTTCCCGCGTTTGCCCTGCTCGAGTTTTCGTCGGCGGCGGCCGCGCGCCGGCGCCTCCTGGCGGCCGACGGGGCGGCGGCGGCGGCGGCGGCCGGGCGCGGCGGCGCGTCGGCCTCGGCGGCGGCTGGGTCCTCTTCGGACGGGCTCTTGGGCGCTGAGATGCGCTTGTGCGTGGCCTTGGCCGAGGCGGTGCTGCTGGTGCCGCACATGGGCGTGGGCCGGCTGGGAGCAGCAGGAGGAGGAGGAGAAGGGGTGTCGTCGTCGTCGGCGTCGCCGGAAACGGCGGCGGCGGCGGTGCCGCCGCTGCTTTTCTCCTCCTCCGCCGCGGCCTCCTGGGCCGCCGCCGCGCGCTCCTTGGCCGAGCTGCTGTCGGCGCTGCGCGACGTGCGCGCCTACCAGCCGACGGAGGATCGCGACGGCGCGTACGCGGCGTTCCTCGCGCGGTGCGGGAGCCTGGCGTTGGCGCCGGTCGTCGCGGCGACAGCAGAGTCGGACCGAGGCGCCCCGTCCGCCGCCGCCGCCGCCGCCGCACCCTCTCCTTTGTTTCTCGAGACCCTGGAGGCGGCCGCGGACGTGGCGTGCGCGGTCTTGGGACTGGAGCACCGCGCGTTTGAGGCGGCCGGCGCGGCGGCGGCCAGGGGCGCCCGGAAGACCGGGCGGCGGGGAGGGGGGGAGGAAACGCAGGGCGGCGGCGGCGGCGACGAAGAGCGAGACGGCGGCCTGAGCCCTCCCCTGCTGGCGCTCGCCCTGACGCCGCCGCCGGCGGGCTCGGCGTCGGGCGCCGGGTCCCGCCTGGCCGTGCGCATGGTGGAGACGTACAATGAGCTGCGGCGCCTGCCGCAGGCGCTCGACGCGCTGGCCGCGGCGGCGTTTGCTGTCGCCGGGCCGGGCGGAGGGCAGCCACCGGCCGGCGGCGCGCAGGCAGCGGCGGCGGCGGCGGCGGCGGCGACGGCCCTCGGCCGCCGCGCCAAGGCCCTGGCACACCCCTCGGTCTTGGCGGCCGTGCGTGCGGCCGTTCGAAGCGTCCCGTCCGGTCAGCGCGCCGAGATCGTGTGCGTCGCGGCGCGCGCCTACGCGGCGGCGGCGGCAGCAGCAGCAGCGGCAGCAGGAGAAGCAGCAGCAGAAGCAGCGGAAGGAGCGGCGCGCGCGGGCGTCGCGGAGGCCGCCGCCGCCTTTGTGGCTGCGTGCCTCGAGGGCCTCGCCGTCGACCTGCCCACCGCGCGTCCTCTGGCGGCCGCCGTCGAGTGCGACGTGCTCGCCGGGGCGCTGAGCCCGAGTTTGCTGGCCGCCGTCGGGGGCGGCGCGTCGTCGCGGAATTGGGCGGGGGTCGCGCGGCCGGGCGCCTCCTCGCCGCCGCCGCCGCCGCCGCTGCTGCCCCTCCGCGCCTACGCTTCCGCGCTGCTGCTGCACGCCCGGTGCTCGGGCATCAACCCGGAGGTCCGCCCGCTGCCGGGCCAAGGGCTCGAGCCGTCGGACGATGGCGGCTACTTTGACGCAGCAGCAGCGGCAGCAGCAGCGTCGGCCTCCGCGGCGGCGTCGGCGGCTGGAGCGGCACCCACAGCGCCGCCACCGTCTTGGTCGTTGCTGCCAGAGCTGCTGCTCGCCCCGCAAGACGCCGGCCTGCGGCACGCGGCGCGGCTGTGCGCGCTGCAGCGGCTGCAGGTGCTGCGCGAGCGCCTGCTGCGCCTGCGCTGGGGCTGCCCCGTCATCACGGTGGGCTCCTCGGGCGGCGCAAACGACGTTGCCTTCTCATCCTCCTCCTCGGCGGCGGCGGCGTCGCTGGCGGCGCGCCAAGAGAGCGCCGAAGCCGAGACGCGGGCGCTCGCGGGGGCGGTGCTCGCGGGGTCGCGCGAGGACGCCGGCCTGCTCTCGAGCGCCCTGCACGTCTGGGCTCCGTTCGTCGGGGCGGAGGCCGCGGCGCGCCTGGCGCAGGACGCGTTGGTCGGGGCGGCGGCGGCGTCGGCGGCGGCGGCGTCAGCAGCGGCGGAAGAAGCAGCAGCAGCGGCAGCAAGCGGCGGCGACGCCCCCGGCCCCGGCGCGCGCCTCCTCCTCCTCCTGCCCTCCTCCCTGCTCGAGGGCCTCCCGCCCGCGGCGTGGTCCCGGGCGCTGGCCGCCGCGCTGCAGGCCGCGCTCCCCGCCGGCAGCGCCGCCGCGAAGATCTGCGGGCTGCTGCACGGCGAGGGGGGCGCGGCGGCGGCGGACTCGGCCGAGGCGGCACGCCTGCTGTCGTCGTCCTGGTCGTCCCCGCCGCCGCCGCCGCCGCCGCCGCAAGGGTCGCCAACACCAAAGGTCGGCCGAGGCGCCAACGGTCCCGCCGCCGCCGCCGCCTCGTCTCCTGTTGCTGCCGGTCAGGCCCTGAATCCTGCCACCGCGACCCGGGTGACGCATCTCCTGCGCGTCTGGCGCGCGGGCGGGCCCGGCGCCGCCGCCTTGCTCTCAGGGTCGCCGGAGGACGCGGCGCGGTGCGCGGCCTGTGCGCTCGCCGTGGCGGCGGCGGCGGCGGCGGCGGCGCCCGAGGCGGCTGCGGCGGCGGCGGCGGCCGACGCTCTGCTCTCCGAGGCGCTCGTGCTGGCGGCCGCGGCCGCGTCCCTCCGGGCTCCCGCCCTCGCGTCCTCGGCGCTCGTGGGCGCGCCGCGGGCGGCCAGGTGGGCGCTCGGCAGGCTCGAGGGCGCGCGGGACCCTGCCGCCGCCGCGAGGGGCTGCCGCGCCGTCGCCGTCTTTGCGCGCTGCGCCCTTTCGGCCTCCCCCGCCTCGTCCTCCTCGTTGGCGGGGGAGCATGGCGCGCGGGGCGGCGGTCCCGCCGCCGCCGCCCCTGCCGCTGCCCAGCGCGCGCTGGAGGACCTGCTCGCGGGCCTCGGCCGCGTCGAGGAGGGCTCGTGGCCGAGGCTTGCGTCGCTCGCGGCGCGCGCCGAGGTCGAGGCGGACCTGGCAGCAGCAGCAGCAGCAGGCGGCGGCCGGGCGGCGCTGGCGCGGCCGGCCCTCGCGGCGCTCGACGCCTGCCTCTCTTGCGCCGCCGCCGCTGCTGCCGTCGCCCCGCACTCGCCGCCGCCCCTTGCGCTCGCAACGGCGGGCAGCGCGGCCGCGGTCGCGGCGTCGGCTCTCGAGGACGAGGACGCCTCGCCTCTCGCGGCCGAGGCGCTCAGGCGGGCGCTGCGGTCGGCGGCGGCGCTCGTGGCCGCGGCCTGCGGCGCGTCGGCGTCGTCGCCGTCGTCGTCTTGCCCCGCCGCCGCCGCCGCTTCCGCCGCCCCCGCCGTCCTCGCCGGCGCCCGCCTGATGCGCGCGGCCAGCCGCCGCCTGCTCTCCGCCCCCCGCGGCGGCGACGAGGAGGAGGGCGACGACGGCGCGCTCGTCGCCGGCGCGCACGCCCAGGCCCTCGCGCACGCCGCGCTCCTGGCGTCCGCCGCCGGCGCCCGCGGCCCGCGGTCGCCGCCGCCGCCGCCGCCCGACACGGCGCCGCCCTCGCTGCCGCCCTCGGGCGTCCGGTTCCGCGACTTTTCCGCCGCCGCCGGCCGCGCCTTTGCGTTCTCCTCCCCGGCGCCCTCCTTCGCGGGGGGCGCCGAGCCGTCGTTCTCGCGCGCCGTGCTGCTGGTCAGCCTGCGCGACGCGGCTAGGGCGGCCAGGCCGGCGGCGCTGGGCGCGGCGCTCGCGTGTGCGGCCTGGACACTCGGGACGGCGCCGGGGGCGGGGATGGCGGCGGCGGCAGCGGCGGCCGAAGGCGGCGCCGGAGAGAAGGCCGACGCCGCGCGCTCGGCCTGGGCCCAGGTCGCGCTGGCCCTCGTCGAGGCGCCCGCCTCGGGCGGCGTCGGCGCCTCGGACGCCGCGGGCAGCACGCGCGCGGTGCAGCTGCGCGCGGACGAGCTGGCCGGGGCGCTGGCGGTCGCGGCGGCGGCCGGGGGGGGTGCATTTGGCGGCGGCGGCGGAGGATTTGGCGGCGGCGGCGGCGGCGCTGCCCCCGACGGCTGGCCGCTGCGGGCACTCGAGTCCCTCGTGGCGCGCGAGGGCGTGTTCGGCCGCCTTCCCGCCCCCGCGGTGGCCGGGGCGCTGCACGCGGCCGCCGGCGTGGCCGAGGCCGCCGCCGCGAGCGCCGAGGCGGCCGCGGCCGAGGCGGCGTCCGGGGCGTCGTCGTTGGGGGCGTCCTCGGCGGCGGCGGGCGCCCGGGCGGCGCTGGCGGCGAGCGCGGCCGCCGCCTCATGCGCGGCCGACCTCGTGGCTGCGGGCGCGCGGCACCGGCCCGCCCAGCTCCGGCGGCTGATGGCCCCGGCGCTGTCCGCCTGCCGCAGCCTGCTGAGGGCCCTGGACGTCATGCAGCGCCTAGCGGCCGCGCGCCTGCAGCGCGCCTGCGACAAGCGCAGCGAGGGCGACGGCGGCGGCGGCGGGGAGGAGGAGCGCCCGCGGTGGTGGCGGGGCGCCGCGCTCGAGGCAGTCGTTGCCGCGTCGGAGCGCGTGGCCGCGGCCCTCGAGGCGCTCACGGGCGCGAGCGACGGGTGCGTCGCGCCCTACGCGCACCATCTGATCGTCGACTACGTGATCCACGTGGCGGCGGCCCCGGATGCGGGCGTCTTCCCCCGTTGGGGAGGTGAAGGAGCAGGAGGACGAGGAGGAGGGGACGAGCGGGCGTCGGCAGAAGCCGAGGCCGACGCGGCCAACGCCGCCCTGCGCGGCGCCCGCGCACGTGTCTCGCGCGCCCTGCGCCGCGCCGTCCTCCCCCTCTACTGCGCCATGCCGCCCCCGTGCGCCGCGCAGCACGCGCACTGGGTCCTCGGCAGCCCCGCGGCGGTGGCGGCGGCGGCGGCGGCCAGTCTCGGCGGCGGCGGCGGCGGCGGCGGCGGCGACGCGGCGCTCCGTCGCGCAGCGCTTGCCGATCTGCGGACGGACGCCGAGGAGGCGCAGCGCAGGGGCGGGCGGGCCGCTTGAGGACGGAGTTTCTTGAAATTTCTTTGTTACACGCGGGGCCAAGAGGCAATGCACACACACACACAATCGTCGTCGTCGTCGTCGTCGTCGCCGTCGTCGCCGCCGTCGTCGTCGTCGTTGTCGTCGTCGTCGTCTCCTTTTCGCGTGTGTCGAAAAGCGGGGGAAAACAGAAAAACGCAACTGAGGAGGGGGAGGGGGGCGCGGAGGGATCGGGCTGTGTGCGGCGCGCGCGCACGGCAAGAGATGAGGCCTCGCTTAAAGGCCCATGAGCGCCAGGTCGAGCTTGGACTGCGCCTGCGCCTTCTTGCCCTGCGCGCCGCCGCGCGCGCCGCCGCCGCCGCCGCCCGCGCCCCCGCCGCCGCCGCCCGCCGCCGCCGCCTTTTTTGGCACCTTGCTCCACCCCTGCTGCGCCTGCTGCTGCTGCTGCAGCGCCAGCGCCGCGGCCGCCTGCGCGGGCGCAGGGGCCAGGCTGGACGACGACCCGCCCGCCCCGCCCATGCCGGACGACGACCCGCCCCCGCCGCCGCCGCCGCCGCCGCCGCCGCCGCCACTCGCGGGAGGGTACACCGGCGGGTTTGCGAGCGCCGCCGCCGCCGCCGCCACGACCACGTCGGGCGCGCCGCCGGCCCCGCCCTTGCCGCGCCGCCGCCCGCCTCCGCCGCCGCCGGCCGCCTTGGCCCTCTGCGCGCGCGCCTGCTCCGCCGCCCGCAGGCGGATGAACTCGGCCACGAACGACGACAGGCCGGGCCGGTCGCTCCCCCAGACGGCCTGGCAGTATTCCGCGACCTCGCTGTTGCTCGGGAGAGCTAAGAGCTGCTCGATCAAAACCAAGTCGTCCTCTCCGTCGTGGAAGGCGCGCATCTGCGCGCGCGCCCACACGCCGAAGGCGGCTGACAGCTCGTAGGCCCCGGCGTCGAGGAAAAGGCCGCAGCCGCCCGTGGGGGAGGGGTCGGCCTGGGCGGCGGCGGCGGCGGCGACGGCGGCGGCGGGGCTGTCGCCGGCGGCGCCGGGCCGGGCGCCGTCGGCGGCCGCGGGCGAGGCGCCGGCCCAGGCGCCCGCGGGGCGGGCGGCTGGGCGGGCGGCGGCGGCGGCAAAGGCGCTGCCGGGGCGGGCCGCGGCGGCGCCGCCGCGGCCCGCGGGCGCGACGGTCGGGAGGTTGCCCGTGCCGCCGCGCGTGGCCACGGCGGTCCAGGCGGAGGCCGAGGCCGGGGGGCGCGACACGCCGGCGGCGGGCGCGGCGGCCAGGGGCGCGGGCGAGGCCGGCGCCCGCTGCTGCTGCTGCTGCTGCTGCTGCCCGCCGCCGCCGCCCGAGGCCACGGGGAAGAGCATGTCGTCGTCGTCGTGCTCGTCTAGGCCGCGCGCGGCCGTCTCGCGCGCGGCCTCCTCGGCGGCCAGCCACGCGCGCAGGTCGGTCGAGGGCGCCGCGGCGCCGCCCCAGGCCACGCCGGCGCCGCCGCTGGGCGCGGCGGAGAGGCTGGCGGCCGAGGCAAGCGAGGGGCCTCCGACGCCGAGGCCTAGGCGCCGCAGCTGCGCCTGCTCCTGCGCCTGCCGCGCCTCCTCGGCCGCGGCGTACTCGGCCTCCTCCTGCTGGATGTCGCGCAGGCCGCGCGCGCCCGTGGCGGCCGCGGCGCTCGCGTTCAGCCAGGGGGCCGGGCGCGACGGCTCGGGCGGCGGGGCCTGCGCGGCGGCGGCGGCGGCCAGCGCGGCGGCGGCCGCCAGCTGCTTCTGCTGCTTCTGCTGCTGCTGATGCGGCTGCTGCTGCTGCTGCGACTGCCGCGGGCCAGCCGGCGCCGGCGCCGGCGGGTCCTCCTCGAGCGCCGCGGCCGCCATGGCCGCCGCCGCCGCCGCCGCCGCCGCCGCCGCCGCCGCCGCCTCCTCGCGCAGCAGCTCGGCAAACCCCTTGTTGCTGTTTGCGGCGCCGCCGGCAGCCCCCGGGCCGCCCGCGGGCCCGGCGGGGGCGCCCCAGGGGTCGCGGGGCGCGAGGGCGGGGGGCAGGGACTGGGGCCGCTGCTCGGGCAAAAGGGTCTGCCGGTGCATCGGCGGCGGCAGCTGGGGCGGCGGCGGCGGCGGCGGCGGCGGGCCCTCGAGCGGCGTGCCAAAGAGCGTCCGCTGCTGCTGCTGCTGCTGCTGCTGCTGCTGCTGCTGCCGCTGCTGCTGATGCATTTGCGCCTGCTGTTGCTGCTGCTGCTGCTGCTGCAAGAGCTGCTGCTGCATCTGGGCCTGCTGCTGGGCCTGCATCTGCTGCTGCATCTGCTGCTGCATCTGCTGCTGCGCCTGAATCTGCGCCTGCTGCTGCTGCTGCATCTGCTGCTGCTGCTGCGACTGCTGCAGCGACGGCGGCGGCGGCGGCGGCGGCGCCTGCGGCCCGCCCATCGCCCACGGCCCCGCCCCCTGCCCCTGCGCCTGCGCCTGCGCCTGCGCCGCCGCCACCAGCCGCCCGTGGTGCGCCCAGATCTGCACCACCTGCGCCAGCGGCAGCCAGGCGGCCTCGGGCGGGTCGGACGCCGCGCGCACGGGCAGGTCGGGCGGGAAGAAGCCCTGCTCGAGCCAATCCAGGATGTCGGCGCGCGCAAAGGGGCCCTGCACGGCGCCCTGGGGGTCGCGGTAGAGCCACTGGTCCGGCAGGGGAGGGGGGGCGGAGGGCTGGCGCTGCAGCTGCTGCGGCTGCTGCGGCTGCTGCTGCGGCTGCTGCGGCGGCGGCGGCAGCGGCGTGTATTGCTGCTGCAGCTGCTGCTGCTGCTGCTGCGGCGGCGGCGGGGGAGGGGGCTGCAGCTGCTGCTGCGGCGGGGGCATGCCGCCGAGCATGCCGCCGAGCAAGGGGACGCCGCCGAGCAGCAGGGCCGACTGCGCGGCCATCGACGGCATCGGGATTGGGCCCCCGCCGCCGCCGCCGCCGCCGCCGCTCTGCTGCTGCCGTAGCTGCTGCTGCTGCTGCTGCTGCTGTTGCTGTAGCATCAGCGCCTGCTGCTGCTGCTGCGGGAGGAGGCCGCCGTAGAGCGACTGCGGCATGCCCAGGCCCCCGCCGCCGCCCAGCATCATCCCCTGCGGCGCGCCCATCATCTGCGGCTGCTGCTGCTGCATTTGCGGCTGCTGCATCTGCTGCGGCGGCGGCATCGGCGGCGGCATCGGCGGCGGCGGCGGCGGAGGCCCGCCAAACGCGGGCAGCGCCGTGCCGGGCGCGAACCCGCCGCCGCCCCCGTCGCTCAGCGGGTGGTGCGCGTGGTGTACGTGCGGCGGCGGCGCGGGCTCGGGCGGCGCGCCGTGGTGCAGCGGGCCCAGGTCCGCGGCGGCGAGCCCGGGCGGCAGCGGCACGCCGTCAAAGGCGCCGAGCGCGGCGGCGCTGCCGCGCGAGCGCCCGGCGACGGCGGCGCGGATGGCGAGCAGCTCCTGCACGCCGTAGCGGCGCGGGCCGCCGGCGCCGCCGCCGCCGCCGCCAAAGGGCGAGACCCCCGAGGGGGCGCGGGCCAGCGGGGAGCCGAGGGGGGGCGCGGCTGCGGCTGCGGCTGCGGCGGCTTCGGCGCCGGGCGTTCCGGGCGCGCCGGGCGCGCCGGGCGGCCGGCGCTGCGTCGGGGGCGAGAGCAGGGCCGACGACACGGCGGCCCCGGAGGGCGCGCCGGGCGCTCCCGGCGGGGCCACCTGGAGCCCGCGCCCGCGGCCAAACGTAAAGCCGCGGCCCTGGCCGGCCGTGAGCCGGTCCTCCGGCGCGGCCGCCTGGGCCGCCAGGATCGCAGCGGCGGCGCCCATCGCGCCGCCGCTGATGCCCGGGGGCGGGGGGGGGCCGCCGCCGAGGGGGAGGCCCGGGAACCCCGCCGCGCGCGTCGGGGGCGCGAAGTGCGCCGGGCCCGCGTGCGGGAGCGCAAACCCGTGATGCGGGCCGCCGCCGCCGCCGCCGCCGCCGCCGCCACCGCCGTCGCCGCCGCCGCCCTGCCGCCAGTTGCCCCTGCGGTCGCGCTCGGCGCCGCCGCCGCCCGGGCCCGGCGGGGGGCCGGCGAGCGACGAGCTCCACCCGGCCGCGCCGCCGCCGCCGCCGCCGCCGCCGCCACCAGGGCCGGCCGCGGCGACGCCGCCGACGAGCGGGGGCGCCGCGCGCCCGCCGCCGCCGCCGACAGCGCCCGCGCCCGCGCCCGCGCCCGCGCCCCCCGCGCCGCCGGGCCCGTCCTTGCCCCAGCGATCGCCGGCGTCTCCCCCTCCGCCGCCCCCGCGCCAGCGGTCGGCCGCGGCGCCCATGCCAGGGGGCAGGCCGCCGCGCGCCGCCGCCGCCGCACTGCTCGCGAACGCGCGGTCAAAGCTGGTGCGACCGTCGCCGCCGCCGCCGCCGCCGCCGCCGTTGCCCGGCGGCGGAGACAAGAGCGCGCCGTCAAAGCCCCCGCTGCCTCCGCCGCCGCCGAGCCTGAGGAGCCCCGCCGGCCCGCCGTTGAGGCCGCCGCCGCCGCCGCCGCCGCCGAGCGCGCCGCTCCCGGCCCCCGGGAGCGTCACGAGGGCGCTGTTGACGGCGCCAAGCGCGCCGCTGTTCCAACGGTCGAGCAGCGGGCTGGGCGCGCCGCCGCCGCCGCCGCCGCCGCCGTCGACGAGCGCCGACGTCTTCCACCTGTTTTTGGTTTTGTTCGTTTGTTTGTTGAGTTGGTTGGTCGGTTTTGAGTGTGTGTGTGATGTTGACTGGCAGACGAGACGTCGGAGCGTGGGCGATGCCGTCGTTGTTTGCTCGCCTCCCCCCAGAGGCGGGCGCGTTCGGATCAAAGGAAAGAGTCCCTCCTTCATCCTCCCGCCCTTCCACGCGCTCGTGCGCGCGCGCGCCCGTTTTCTTGAGGCTCCGGAACTGAACCCGCACCTGCTCGAGTCGCCCTCCTTCCAGCGCGGGGCGGCGTTGTCCTGAAGCGCAGCAGCGGGCACCTGCGCGCCCCCCCACCGGCCTCCTCCTCCCCCTCCTCCTCCTCCTGCGCCCGCCTGCTGCTGCTGCTGCGCCTGCTGCTGCTGCTCAGGGCGCCAGCCCGCACCCTCGGCCGGCTTGTCCTGTGAAAGTGTCGATGATGGCGGAGAAAGGGGTGGGGCGTGAGCAAGCGCTTCTGGGTGGACATCGCCCCTCCCCCCAGAAAACATGCCGAGAGAGTCGCGGCGCCCCCCTTCCTCACCTCTCCGGAAGCCGCGCGCTTCCACTGGGGGGCGAGCGGGACGTCCCGATTGAACATCGCGCCAATTTGGTCCAGGCCTGGGGGGAAAGAGAGAGGGACGTTTGAGTCTCCTCGTTGTTGCAAGAATGGTTTTTCTTTTCTGCGTGTGCGCTCGTAGAAGAGTGATAGAAAGGAAAGGCTCTTTAAAGATGTGTATTTCCGTGAGTCGTACGAAATGCGTGTCAGAGAGGGGCTAGGAGAGGTGTACAGCTGTAGAGGTGTGCGGGACGCGCGCGCCGCGTCGGCGCCGGCGCCGGCCTCGTCGCGCACTCGCTTCGCGCGCTGGCGGCGGCGCCGCACGCGAGAACGTGCGATGTCGCTTGATCGCCGGCACGCGCAGGCCAAACGTTCGCACCACGAGCGCACGAGTCTGCCGTCCTCTGTCATTTACATTTCACTCGATCTCTTAGGAGCTTCTCATTGAAGCAGTCTTTTTGCTTTTGTCCCTCCCTTCTCTCCCCCCCCCTCCTCCTTTGGGTTCTCGCACACGCCGACGCTCCAAAATCAATGCTGCTGTCCGCGGCGCAGGCGCCGGCTTGCCGAGGAGGGATCGCAGGCCGGCGGCGCGCCAGGACGCCGGCCCAGGACCAGCTCTTCCGGAAGAGCCGCCGCCGAGGCGTCGTCGAAGCGGTCGACGCAGGGGGCGGCGGGCGCGGCGGCGAGAGCGGGCGGGGCGACGACCGCAGCAGCAGCAGCAGCAGCAGCAGCCTCGGCTTTGCCCGCGCTGCGGCGAGCGTGGCGGTCGCCGCCTGCCTGGCGCTGGCGGGCCCTTGGCTGCTGCCGCTGGCGCCGCCGCCGGCCCACGCGGCGGCGCCGTCGTCCGTCTCTGCCTCCCCGGCCGCCGCCGCCGCGTGGGCCGCTCCTTCGCTCGACAGCGCCGACAGCGACGAGACCGGCCCCCGGCAGCAGCAGAACCAGCAGCAGCAGAAGCAGCAGCAGGGGCGACACGGCCGCGACGCGCTGCTGGCCCTGTCGTCCGAGCTCGAGGACGAGCTGCTGCGCGCGTCGCGCGAGCTCGACGCGCGCGCGGGCGAGGCCCTGGGCGAGGCGCTCGCGGCCTTGCGCAACGCCGCCGCCGGAGGGGGGAGCGGCGGCGGCGGCGGCAACAGCGGCGGCGGCGGGTTCTTGCCGGCATCACCCGCGGCAGTATCAGCCGCAGCGACCGCCAACCTGACGCCCGCCGAGCTCGAGGCCGACGCCAGCGGCCGCGAGCTCCTGCGCGAGGTCTGGGAGGTCGTCGACGCCGCCTACCTCGACGCCCGCGGCGCCGGGTTCGACCGCGCCGCGTGGCGCGACGCGCGCGACAAGGCGCTCGCCGCGCCGCCTGGGCGCTACGCCGACTTGTCCGGCGCCTCGGCTCGCCGCGCGGCGGCGGGCATGCTCTCCCGCGGCGTGCGCGACCCGTACACGCGCCTGATCCCGCCCGAGGAGTTCGCGGCGATGGCGCGGTACGACGTCACGGGGGTGGGGCTCAACCTGGGCACCGCGGAGGAGTACGTGCGCAAGACGGGCCGGGCGCTGCCGGCGCGCGCCGTCGTCGTCGTCGTCTCGAGTGTCGGCGGGGCGGGAGCGGACGAGGCCGAGGCGGCGACGGCAGCGGCGAGCGGCGGCGGCCGGGCGGCAGCGACCACGGCAACAAGCCCGACGGCGGCGGCGGCGGCGAGCGACGGCGGCCGGGCGGCAGCGACCACGGCAACAAGCCCGATGGCGGCGGCGGCGACCCCGCCGCCCCCCGGGACCGCCGGCGTCTGGGTCGTTGGCCTCAGCAAGGGCTCGGCCGCCGACGTGGCTGGCGCGCGCCAGGGCGACGAGGTCGTCGCGGTCGACGGCGCGCGGCTCGACGACCCGGCGCTCGCGGCGGCGCTGGCCGGCGGCGGGCGGCCCGCCGTCGCCGCCGCCATCGCCGCCGCCGAGGACAGGAGCGGCCCCGCCGCCGCCGCCGTCGCCGCTCCCGCCGCCGCCGCCGCCGCCGCCGCCACCGCCGCCGCCGCCCTCCCGCCCATCTCGCCCTTCCAGGTTTCGGCCCTGATCTCGGGCGACCTGCTGCCCGACGGCCGCAGCGCCGACGACGCCCCGCCCTCCGCCTGGCCCCCCACCGCCCGCCTGTCTCTGCGCGACGAGCGAGGGCTCGAGCGCGCGCTCGAGCTGCCGCGGCGCCCGCGGCAGGCGCTGCCGTCGCCCGTGTCCTACCGGCTCGAGGTGCGCCCGGCGGCGGCGGCGGCGAGTTCGGGCGGCCCGCTGTGGTCCCTGCTCCTGCGGCGCCCGTGGCCGCCGACGCCGCCGCCGTCGTCCGCCGCCTCGGGGGCGCCCGGGACAAAGAGGGTCGGCGTCGTCGCCGTGTCGTCCTTCTCGGCGCGCGCGCAGCGCGACGTCGCCGCCGCCGCCGCATCGCTGCGCGCGCAGGGGGCCGAGGCGTTCGAGCTCGACCTGCGCGGCAACCGCGGGGGACTCGTGTCCGAGGGCCTCGAGGTCGCGCGCCTGTTTGTCGGCGGGGGCGCGCCCCTGGTCGTGACCCAAGGCGCAGCGATGGCGGCCGACCCGCCGCGCGCGGCGCCGGGCGCTGCCCTCTACGGCGACGCGCTGGCCCCCGGCGGCGGCCCCGGCCGCCTGCCCCTGACCGTCCTGGTGGACGGCCACACTGCCTCCGCCTCCGAGATCGTCGCGGGCGCGCTGCGGGACAACTGCCGGGCGGTGCTGGCGGGCCCCCGCCGGACCTACGGCAAGGGACTAATCCAGTCCGTCTACGAGCTGTCCGCTAAGAACGGCGGCGGCATCGCGCTGACGGTGGGAAAATACGTGACGCCGCGGGGGGTGGACATCGACCGGGAGGGGCTTGTGCCGGACTTTGCGAGGTGGCCGGTGCGGGAGGAGGAGGCGGAAAAGGTGTTGCGGGCGTGCAGGCTCGAGGGGGAGAGGGACAAGGGCGGGGCGCTCGGAGGGGCGGCGGCGGCGGCGGCGGCGGCAAAGAGCGGCGGCAGCGCAGGGGGGAAGTAGAGGCCTCTGCTGCCCCTCGTCTAAGTTTTGTTCTCGACCGGTCGGACACACACGACAGATGCTTCGCCCGTTTAAGGGGGGAAAGGGGGCGCAAGGCCCAAGGGACGTCTCGCTCAAGCGCGCAGCGCCGCCGCCGCATCGCCCCGCCGCCGCCGCCTCGACGTTTGATTGTTCAGGACGAAGAATATAAAAAAACATATCAAGCCGATTACGTGCCCTTCGTCGGCCACGCCGCGCCCCGCATCACCGCCTCTACGTCCGCCACCGCGCGCGGCACGTCGGTCAGCGACCGGCACCCGTCCGCCGTGATGAGGACGTTGTCCTCCAGGCGCACGCCGCCGAATCCGCGGAAGCGCTCGAGCGCGCCGGGCACCACAAAGGCGCGCTGCCGCCGGCGGAGCGCCCCCGCCGCCGCCGCCGCCGCCTTCTTTTCGCCCTCTTTGCCCTCGCCGCCGCGCCCCGCGCCCTCCCCCTCCCCCTCCCCCTCCCCGCCCCCGCCCACCGACAGGAGGATGGGGTCCAGCAGCGCCTCGAAGTTGAAGTAGCACCCGGGCTCGACCGTGATGACCATCCCCTGCTCGAGCCGCCGGGCCGTCCGCAGAGAGCGGTACCCGGGCCTGTCGACGCGCGCCGGCCACCGCCGCCCGCCGCCGCCCGCCGCAGGAGCGCCGCCCGTCGCAGGAGCGCCGCCCTCGCCCCCGTCCCCGCTCTCCCCGCCGCCGCCGTACGCGCCGTACCCGCCGACGTCGTGCGTCGACAGCCCCAAAAAGTGCCCCAGGCCGTGCGGCATGAACACCCCGCCCAGCTCCGCCTCGAGCATCGCGTCCACGTCGCCGCGCAGCAACCCTCCCGCCGTCAATCCGCTTAGGATGGCGCGGCACGCGAGCGTGTGCATCTCTGGCCACGAGACGCCCGGCTCCAAGGCCCCTATCACCCGCTGGTGCGCGTCTAATACACTCTCGTACACCAGCCGCTGGTCGCCCGTGAACGTGCCGTCGGCGGGCCACGTGCAAGTGATGTCCGAGGTGTATCGGTAATACTCGCACCCGGCGTCCACAAGCACCACCTGCCCTCGCTTGACGGGGTCGCGGTTGGGCGCGCCGCTGTGGCCGTAGTGCAGCACGGCGCCGTTGGGGCCGGCGGCCACGATGGGGGTGTAGCCTTGGAAGCGGCAGCCGGAGGCGCTGTAGGTCTCGTACTGGAACAGCGCCTCGAGCTGGTACTCGCGCATGATCTCGGCGCCGCCTTCAGGGGCGGGGGCGGGGGCGGCGGCAGCGCTGTCAGCGCTTTTGCCGTCGGCGTTTTTGCCGCCGTCGGCGCCGCGGCCGTCGGCGCCGCTGTCGGCGCTTTTCTGCTGCTGCTGCTGCTGCTGCAGCAGCGCGGCGCGGCGGTAGCTCTCGCGCATCAGCGACACGTGCGCCCTGGACGCCGCGACGTTGGCGTACGCCAGCACCTCGACCTCCCCGGGCGACTTGTGCACGCGCGCCTCGACCAGCGCCTCAAAGGCGGCGCCGCCGCGCACCAGCCGCGCCCCCGCCCCCTGCGCCAGGGCCTCGGCGTCGGGCGGCGCCAGCACGGCCGAGTCGGTGCCGCTGTCGGTGTTGGCGCCGGCCAGCACGTGCAGCTCGGCGGGCCGCTTGGACGCCAGCCAGCCGCCGAGCTCGTCCTTGTAGGCGCAGTGGTCGACCGCGTATACCGCCTTGTAGTGGCTGGGGGGCTGCAGCACGCCAAACCACACGCCGAACGACTCGGGCAGCCGGGGCGCGAAGAGGGCCGTCTCGCCCGTGTCGAGGTCCATGGCCCCGAGAAACCCCTCCTCCTCGACGCCGCCGAACACGTAGTGAAAAAAGGCCTCCTGGCGCAGCAAGACCTCGCCGTCGGTGTCAAACACGGGCGCGACGTCGCCGCCTTTGAGGAGCAGCAGGCGCGGCTTGCCGCCCGCCTCGGGGGCGGGCGGCGACAGGGCCTTGAAGCGGCGGACGACGCCCTCGCGGAGGGGGGCGTGGAAGGCGCGGCGGTCGATGGACAGCATGGCCGGGCCCCGAGAGAAGACGGCCGGCGTCGCCATTTTTTTTCTCTTTTTCTTTCGTGTGGCGCGCGCGCGGGCGGGCGGGCAGGCGGCTGCGTGCGGCGTCGGGCGGCGGCGCCGGCAAAGAAAGTCGGGGGCGACGGGGGCGAGGTGAAGGACGGCGAACGGGAGGTGGAGGGGGAGTGAGAGGACTCGCACGAGGCCACGGACGAGCGCTCTGTGGCCCTTGGGGCGCGTCTCGGAAGGGAAAAGTTCCTCTCTCTCTCTGCTTTTCTGTTTTTGGATCGGGCCAATAATGGGGTGGGTGTTGTCGACCGGAGAGGGTGTGGACGCGACGGAGACACGTGTCTGTGTGAGGCTCAGCTATTGTTCGAGGGCGCGCGCGCCTAATGGAGAGGCGCACCTCCTGTCCAACTCCCTGCCTCCTCTTTGCTGATCGGCCGACCCTGCCCCCCCCACCCTCATAGAACCTCGACAAGATCTCCGCGATCCCACACATACATGCACAGTGTCACACCGCCCGCGGCACCGAAACGCAGCAACATAAAGGAGGGTGGTGGGTTCTTGCGCTGCCCCCGCTTGTTCTCCGCGGAGGCGCGCCTCCCCATTCTCCGCCCCCGTTGCATTGGCCCACCGAGGGGATCGACAGGAGGGTCACCGCCGCCGCGACCCCATCGCCCCGCCCACATCGCGGGGGCGCTAGGCGCATGGCCGTCCCCCTCTGCCGCGGCGGCGGCGGCGGCGGCGCGTCGGCGTCGGCGTCGGCAGCGGCGCGCGCCGCCGCCGTTCCCGCCGTTCCCGTCGCTCCTCCTGTTGCCCCGCCGGCGCTCCTCCTGCACCTGCACGGCCGCGTCGCCGCGCGGAGGCGGCCCGCCGACGACCCGCAGCGCCGCCCCCGCGTGCGAGCGCGCGCGGCCGCCGGGGGGGCGCCCGGGGGCGACGACGACTGGGGCAACATGGGCCGCCCCCCGCCGCCGCCGCCGCCGCCGCCGCCGCCGCCCGCGCAAAACGGCGCCGCCGCCTCCTCCTCCTTTGCCGGCCGCGGCCGCGCCGCCCCCGTCTTCGGCGCCCAGCGCGCTGCCCTCGAGACCAGCGGGTGGGGCTGGGGAGCCGCCGCCCGCCGCGCGCGGAGAGCGACCGAGGCCGCCGTCGCCGCCGCGCAGCAGGCCGGCGACCCGGCGGCGGTGGCCGGGCGGCCCCCGCCGCCCCCTCCCCCGCCGCCCGCCGGCTACCCCTCGAACGGCAGCGCCTACGGCGTCGGCAACGGCAACGGCAACGGCAACGGCGCCTACTCGTACGGCAGGAACGGCAGCAGCAGCAACGGCAGCGCTTCCCCCCGGCAGGACGACGGCGACGACGACGACGACTGGGCGCCGCTCGACGCGCGCGGCGACGCCGCCACCGCCGCCGCCATGGCGCGCGCCTACGCCGAGGAGCTCGGCGACCAGCGGCGGCGCGACGGCGTCGGACCCGAAACCCCTCCCGGCGGCGGGCCCCCGCGCGACAAGTGGATCACCCCTTTACTGGATTTCCGCGCCATCCTTGGCGCCTTTGACCCCGACCAGTCGCGGACCGAGGAGGGGATGGCCGACGAGGCCCTGACCAACAAGGAGGCGTCGCGCGAGGCCATCGGGTTCGTGGCGCGCATGCTCACCGTGCCCCTGGTGGCGGGCGCGCTGGTCGGACGCCTGCTCACAGGGCCTGTGCTCACGTTTACGCTCGCCAACGACCCGGCGGCCTTCCAGCTGACGAGCCGCCAAAAGGTCGAGGGCGCGCAGCGGCTGCACGTCGAGGAGGCGCGCGTCCGCATGGAGGTGGCGCTCGGGCGCGCCCCTCCCCTGGACGACCGGGCCATGCAGCGGCACCTGCGCACCTTTGCGCGCGAGGTGCGCGAGGAGGAGCGCGCGCGCAACGAGGCCAAGCTGATGACATTGGTTTCAGACGCCGCCAGCCTCGCCGTCGCCGTGGTGATGGCGGCGCGCGACGCGGCCGGACGCCGCGCCCTGTCCGGCACCCTCTCTCGCCTGTTCGAGGGGCTCTCCGACATCGCCAAGGCGGTCCTCATCATCCTGGTGGCCGACACCACGCTTGGCTACCACTCGGAGGAGGGGTGGACGGGCTTTCTGGACGTGGTCCTGGGGCACTGGGGGATCGAGGGCGACGAGCGGCTGGTGGTCATTTTCGTCGGCGTGTTTCCCGTCGCCATCGACGCGCTGTTCAAGTACTGGATCTTCATCGGGCTGAACAAGATCTCGCCGGGGGCCGTGGTGACGATCAAGCAGATCGACCGGCACTGAGTTTTGCTGGGAGGGGCGTCTGGGGAAACGCGCTGCTCGCTCTCTCTCTGCTCGCGCGTTTTCTTTTTGGCGGGCGCCCTCGCTGGCTTTCTCGCCTCGCGCTTTTTCTTTCGTCGTCTGTTCAAGCCAGCCCTGGCCCGTCGTCGCGGTGTTGGTTGAGAATGGGCGGTGGTCGGCCGCGATCCCCCCCGTAGCAGAGTAAGCGGACGATCATTTGTGAAAAAATTTTGAAGCGTCAAAGAGCGGCGTGATGACGAGGCGTGACCACGCTGATTCACTCGGCGGCGGGAGGACGACGCTCGCGTCCGCGACAGGCCCGGCCGGCGAATCGTCCGGGTCCGTATAGACCTCCCTGCGCTGTGTCCCAGCGTGCTTGCGACCCCCCCCGGGCGCGAGCTTTTGCGTTTTTGTCGCTGTCTCTCGCTCTTCCTTTTTACGCCAAACGCCGAACCGACCTCTCCACACTCCACGCCAAGCGCGCTTTCCCCTTTTTTGCTCTCTCTCAGGCGCCCCCTACCGGGCCCCCACTTGATTCTCCCCTCTCTCCTTGGCAAAAACCACTGTTGCTCAAAACGCACGGCGTTGCAGGCCTTCACCCTCTTTGTGTCGCCTCTTTCCCCCGCCCCCCCAGGAGCGCCCCCAGCGCCAGACGCCCCCCGCGTTCGAAAGAAGAGGGGCGCGTCCCTCGTGCGCATCCCTCGGACACCCGACAAGGTGAGGGAGCCGCGTCGGCGGACGACGAAGAGGGCGAGAGCGAGACAAGGCCGAGGAAGAGCTTGTGTTCGCGGGTTCCGCCCAGGCGGCGCTCGAACCTCGTTCCTCGCCGACCGCTTTCTACGCGGCTGCCCTGTGCGCAACCGCGCGCATCCGCCGCGCCCTTGAACACCGCGTCTCGCGCCCTACGAGCGCGGCGTTTGGGGGAAACGCTCGAACCCTCTCTGACGAAATAAAAGCGCCTCCATCCACCCACAACAGAGCCACACGCCGACCAGGCGTCCTTCTCCCCGCCGATCGAAACCGGCGCGCGCGCGCGCGCGCGACATCCGCCAGCGTCGTCCCCCTCTCCTTCTGCTTGAGGAACGGCAAGGGCGTTTTGCTTGCCGCCCGGCCCTGCTCGCCCGCTCGTCGTCGCCGGCAGCTCGGCAGCTCGCTCGAGGCGCCCGCAGCCTCACAAACCCGCCAGATTGTCGATTCTGTGTTGCGACACTACACACACGCCGTTTCCCTTTCGATATACAACAAGCCCCCCTACTCTACCCCACGCCACATTCATCGCTACGACGACAACCATAAACAGCAACCGCGCACACTATACACACACGCACGCTAGACAGACGTAGAGAGGAAAGGACAAACCGCAAGTCGCCGCCCCGCTCATTGATGGTTGCCGCCGCCACCGCGCCCCCGCCCGACGCGTTGCGCGGCGCCGTCGTTGCAGCAGCCGTCCCCCGAAAGTCGCGCTCCAAGCAGGCCGCGTGCAAGCGGGCCGCGCCCGCCGCCGCGGCCGACACCGACACCGAGTCGTGCGCGTCGGCGTTTATGCGCCACCACCCGCACGAGCTCGGGGGAGGCGGCGGGTCCGCCGCCGCGGCGCCGGGGCCTGGGCCGGCTGCCCTGGCGGCGGCCGCCGTCCCAGCCGCCGGCGCATTCGTGGCTGCGGAGGCCCCTGCCGCCCGAAAGAGCGCCAAGCGCGCGCGCGCGGGCCCCGCGCCCCGCGACGACGCGCTGGACGCGGCCGAGGCCGAGGCGCTCATGGGCATGGCGTCGCTGCGCGCGGCCGCGGGGCCCGCCGAGGCAGCAGGAAGTCCGGCGGCGGCGGCGGCGGCGCCGGCGCCGACGCGGCAGTCGCCCCGGCCGCCGCCGGCCGTCGCGGCGCCGCCCGTGCCGCAGCCGGGCGCCCCGCGGCGCCGCCCCTCGGCGCCGCCCGCGACGGCCGCCGCCGCCGCCGCCGCTCCCGCTGCTCCCGCTGCCGCTGCCGCCGCCGAGCGCGAGGTGAGCCCCGCCGCCGACGACCGCCACCCCCAGGCGGACGACGAGGGTGACCAGAGCAGCACCGGCGACGACGGCGACGACGGCGCCGAGGAGCGCCGCGCGCTGCGCCGCCACCGGCACCGCGCCGCGTGCGCGGCCGCCGACGCCGACGCCGCACGCCTGGCGCCGCCGCCGCCGGCCGCCGCCGCCGCCGCCTCCACGCCGCCGCAAGCCGGCCGCCCTATCGCCGCCTGGGGGGCCCCCTGGCACGGCCCCGCCGCCGCCCCCTGGGCCGCGTGGCCCTACCAGCACATGGCCGCGTACATGGCGCCCTACGGCGCCGCGGGCGCGTGGCCGCCGCCGCACGCCGCCGCCGCCTTCTGCGCGCCCGCCGCCGCGCCCGCCGCCGCGCCGTCGCCCGCCGCCGCCGCCTATGCGGCCGCCGCCGCCGCCGCCGCCGCCGTCGCCGCGTCGATGTGGGGCCAGCAGCAGGCGTGCGACCACGGGTGCTGCGTCGGCGTGCCGATGCCCCACGTCGTCGTCCCCGGCATCGCGGTCACGGTCGCGGGCGTGGCCGCGCGGCAGGTTCTGCTGATGCAGCGCGGGCAGCGGCAGCACGAGGCGCCGTCATCGTTGCTGTGAGAGGGAGCAACAGCGACGGCCGGGCGTCGCCTCTTTTTTCTTTTCGATTTCTCTTCTCGAAACGACAACACCACCGAGCGACGACAACAACCGCAACACCTCGTTGCACCTGACCACACACCCCCTTGACGCCCACTCTCTGAGATAATCACACACAAAACAACACGCCCCCTATCCCCCCTTCTCTCCCCCCCCGCAACAAAAAGCCCCCCCCCCCTCGC